>ERZ651768.16-NODE-16-length-134096-cov-6.663167_pt1 | contig 134096 bp, 111 predicted proteins | sample MGYA00514754_ERZ651768 | MGnify/ENA metagenome assembly ERZ651768
CTGACACCGTCGTTTTACCCCAGGTTATACCGTTTGAATATCCAAGAAACCCTATAGGGGTGGATGAAAGTGTCGGTGTTAGGGTTGGAGTCGGTGTTAGGGTTGGAGTCGGCGTTAGGGCTGGAGTAACTGTAACTATAGGCGTCGATGTTGGAGTAGGCGTAACTATAGGCGTTAGGGTTGGAGTAACTGTAACTATAGGCGTCGATGTTGGAGTAGGCGTCAAAAGAGGAGTTGGGGTTGCTAAAGGAAGTGGTGTGATTGTGGCGGTAGGCAGGGTTTGACCTGCCGGTTCTATTTCAAGATGGTAACCGCCATAGGTTCCATCCAATGTCATAAACCTTACGGTGTAGACCCCTCCCTCAGATAATAGGACATAACCTATAAGAGGATTCATGTTATTTCCACTGTCGTCGTCCGACGCTATTACATTACCAGATGGTGAAAGGAACTCAAGGTACCCATCGGAGTCAGTACTATCTGTTATTACTGAAATGCTTACTGGTTTACCGACCATGCTGGAACTTGGAGCATATATCCACTCATCGACGTCCCCAGGATATTCTATGAATGCGTGATGTTCGGTGGATAATTGGGCCATAGAACCATCTTTCACCAATTCAATAGGAAGAGGTGTTGGGGTGGAAGGAACCGGTGTTGGGCTCGACATTTGAGTTGGTTTAGGTGTGGCAGTAGGTATCCCCGTCGCTTCTTGTGTTGTTGTCTGCAGAGGGAGCTGAGGCGTGATCTCTATTGGGGTCGCCGTTGGCTCTGGTTGTGCCTGTACAGGTTCTGGTGTCGCGGTTTCGGATGGCTGAAGATCAGTTATTGCAATCGGTGTAGGAGTAGGAAATTCGGTGATTGACTGAGAGTCAGGAGGTTGAGTGGACTGATTATTTGTAGGTTGTTGAGTGGGAACAGTTTCTTCGCTTGGTGTAGGTTCGGGAGGCTGTGCCTCTTGAATTTGAACTGCTGGATTTTCGGGTTGGGCGCTAGTGGTGATACCTATAGCAAAGACAGAAAACCCGGGAGTTTCAGCTGAAAACCTTTCATAAAACAGATCTCCAGATCCTATAAATGAACCTGTATGTGTTGTTGGCAAAATCTGCCACTCATCTTTTAATCGGTAAAGTCCGATATCATCTTTCAGGATTCCTGATTCCTCTATCCATTGGCTTTTGATTTGGAACTCAATTATGCCTCGTAAGGTATCTGTATCAATTTCATCAGCCTCAACAGCTATTTCCATTGCCCTCAGTAAAAGAACATCATGAGGTGCTCTTAAGGTATCTGTTTTCACACTTTTGACGTTCAACTTGGCCTCATTACCTTCAAGGCCTCCTGTAAATGCGGAGATATTGGATAAGCGGCCTACGTCGGCCTCATCAGGAACGGGGATTTGTGCGTATAGATATTGGGGATCGGGGCCAGCAGAAAATATAATATTTTCTGCGATTGGCAGGTCGGCGGCCATTGCGGGTTCTTCCGGCACTATGATGGGCGCCTGAGCCACTAAAGAGGATTCCGTTGCATCTGTTAGACCTGTTGCCAGCCCAACGGCGGATCCGTCTCCTAGCATTGTGTTGGCAGCGAATCCAATTATAGCCAAAATGCCTACGGCAGCGGCTCCCGTCATCCATGTGGTTCTTCTTTTCCAAATTGAATTGCGTCTAGACAAAGATCTTATTGTCCTAGGCATAACTCTGGTTGCTAAGGTTTGGTCACCAGTATCTGGAAGCTGATCTGCAACCTCATCAATGGCGTCCATGAATTCATCAGCTGATTGAAATCTGTCGTTTAGACTTTTCTCTAAAGCTTTACGGAGAAGGTTATCCAGTTCTTCAGGACAGCTTTCTATAATGCTAGAGAGCGGCTCGTATTCACCGTTCATATGGGCGTTGAATATGTCGTAGGCACTTTCGCCTTGGAATGGTGGAATTCCGGTAATAGTTTGGTAAAGTAGGCATCCAAGCGAATAAATGTCAGATCTGCCGTCTATTTCGCTACTTTGGATCTGTTCAGGAGACATGTAAAGAGGCGTTCCCACAGTAGCATCCGGAGTGGTTACCGTGGACATCACATCGGCGGTGGCGATCCCAAAATCAGTTAATTTCACGTCGCCGGAATCAGAGATTAGAACGTTTGCTGGCTTAACGTCTCGATGGGTCACACCGTTTTCATGTGTTACTGCCAGGGCGGAGGCGATTTGAGCCGCTACTGTTAAGGCTCTTCTTACTGGAAGCGGGTCACCTTGCTCAATTATCCGGGCCAAGTTCTCCGGTACATATTCAGTGACTATGTAATGCCGGCCCTCTTCCTCACCGTGATCGAACACTTTTGTAACATGCGGATGTTCAATGGATGCAAGGATTGAGGCCTCTCGCTGGAATCTCTCTAGGAAATCACCATCGCTGTGGCCTTCGGCAAGAATTTTAACGGCAACTATCTGGCCGGTGGAAGGATCGTGCCCGCGGTAAACCGTTCCTTGACCGCCTTTCCCGACGATCTCAAGAAGTTGATATCGACCAATTCTTCTAAGTTGCATTTGATTATAGTTTTACAGACATTAAATTGAATCCCACATAGTATTAGATTACATATAAGCGGTTTAGTCACGGGTGTTTACACTTATATAAACGCAGTTCGAATAAAATACACCCTGTTTGTTACGGTTAACCAGACTTTCCAGGGATAGGGCGGTGTTTGATTATGCAAAAATTGAATCGAGCTGAGGTGGAAATAATTTTGGCTTCAGGAAGCTCCTTGGCCGAGTCAGATCTGTCTGAAACAAATCTGTCGGGGATAGATTTTTCTGCTGTAGATATGAGTTCATGTGATATGAGATATGCAGACTTAACTGGCGCGGTTCTAGATTCAGTTAATTTAAGTCATTCAAATATGGGGGGAGCAGACTTATCCTTTGCTTCACTGAAAAGAGCTAACCTAAAGAACGTAGATTTGCGTTGGGCAATTCTAAAGAATTCCGATTTTACCGATTCAGACATGCGATCTATTGGATTGTTAGAGGCAAATATCTCTGGAGCATTACTTGTACGGGCCGATGTGAGTGATGGTGATTTAAGGAGAACTAACCTTTCAGGAGCATCTCTTGTGGGAGTTAATCTTTCAGGATCCAATTTAGCCATGGCTGACCTGACAGGTGCCGATATAGACGATGTGTCTTTCGGCACCTGCAACATATATGGCACCAAGTTTTAGATACAGGGCTAGGCCTGTTGATCTTTTAATACCCTCCTTAAGATCTTACCGGATGCATTCTTGGGGATTGCGTCGATAAATTCCACTTCTCTCACGTGCTTAAAGGTAGCTACCTTTGATGAGACGAATGACATAATCGCATCTTCAGAGATATTACTTCCTTCTGTCTTGACTACGAAGGCTTTTGGAATCTCTCCGGATTCTTCGTCTGGTTTTCCAATCACGGCAGCGTCAGATATTTCTGGATGTTCTATTAGCAGGCCTTCTAGCTCGGCTGGTGGTACTTGGAAACCTTTGTATTTGATTAGTTCTTTCTTTCTATCAAGAACCCAAACATAGCCGTCCGCATCCATTTTGCCTATGTCGCCCGTATGAAGCCATCCATCTGACGTAATAGTTTCCTCTGTGGCTTTGGGATTGTTGAAATACCCCTTCATTACTTGGGGACCCCTGATTACCAACTCTCCTACCTCTCCGGTGTTTAACTCTTTAGTAGGATCTTCAACATCTACTATTTTTTCTTCAGTATCTGATACGGCCGGTCCAATTGACCCTGCCTTTATAAGATTTGGTTCTGTGAAATCGATATTCGTTACCGGAGATGACTCCGTCATTCCATATCCTTGAATAACAGGGCAATTCAAAACTTCAGATATTTTTAACTGTAATTCTGAAGAAAGCGGCGCTGCTCCAAACATGGCAAACTTGATGCATGACAAGTCTCTCGATGCCACCCCTGGATACTGACTTAATCCTAAGCCTACTGGTGGTACCGTAAAAAGCTTCGTCACTCGATGGGATTCAATTAATGACAAAAACTCTTCCATATCGAATCGGCCCATCATTACTTGAGTTGAACCAGCAGCTATACAGGGATTCATCAAGACATTCATGCCGTATATATGAAATAGCGGAAGGTGTACAAGAATCACGTCGTCCTCCGCCATAGATGCTCCGCCTGAAAGGCCCAGGATCTGTTCCACATTGCTTACCACATTGAAATGAGACAGCATTACCCCTTTGCTAAGGCCCGTCGTACCTGATGAATACGGAAGGGCTGCCAAATCATTTTCTGGGTCGATATTTATCGCCGTATAGGCTTCAGATTGGCCCAGTAATTCCCAAAATGATCCTCGAGTAGCTTTGTTGGATGTTATGGCAATTGATCTGACTTCATGTTTGATTAACTTTTTGGCTTCATTTAGGATTTCACTTAGAGATTCATGAACCACCAAAATCTTGCACCCACTATCCTCTACCTGGTGTGCAATTTCCCTTTCCCGATATCCCGAATTTAATGTAGATACTATGGCTCCCGATCTGCTTATTCCGTGGAATGCTATGACAAATTCAGCACAGTTGGGGGCAAGTATTCCAACTCGATCACCTTTCGAGACTCCTAGTGTTTTTAAAGCACCCGAAAATTGTGCGCTATATTCTTCCAATTCAGAGAAAGTGTAGCTGCTATCACCATCAATTATGGCGGTTTTATCAGGGAACTTTAGTGAGGCTTTTGTCAGAATATCGTGGACCGGATAAACACCATATGGTTTCAGCGACGGCCTTTTAATTTTTGCTGGCATATGACACCTCTCAGTTTTCTATTTATGAAAGATAAAGTGTTATTTCTGCATGCGGGAATGATACAGCAAGATTGCAATGGCGTTCCCTTTCTAGCGTGCTTATATAGCTAACGAAGTCGGGGTCATCTTTCTTCAGGGTATGTGGGCAACTTTGCCTACGCTCCATATGAGGGCATAAGTGCATATCTTTTTGGTAGTCCCAGAACCCCACCATTTTCATAGGTCCATAGAGTGTCTCTGCAACAATTCGAAGATCTGAAATTATTTCAGTGGCCCTTAGAGTTCCTTGACCTTTGATATCAAGAGTGACTTCTTCCATTTTGTTAATTCTCCGTGAAGTGGTCCCATCCGCCTGTTGTTATAGATATTTGGGCTCCAGAATTATCCACGGTATTTACATTCCCCGAACCAATTTCTATTTCTCCAACTATATGTAGGTCGATTTTGGTTGAATCAGAAATGTATCTGATGAGAGATTCGTGCCCCGTGATCAACAATTCGTAGTCTTCACCACCACTTATTGCCATTTCTCTAAAATTATCGGGGAATGATAATTTCAATTCTTCGTGTACGGGAATGGAATCTAGATTTATAGTGGCATTAACGCTGCTGGCAACGCATATTTTCTTAAGATCATTTAACAAGCCATCACTAATGTCCATTCCTGTCTTAATTCCCATATCCAAGAGATTGATACCCTCATATATTCTGGGCTTTGGGAGATAGTGAGCTTCGTAGAAATGTGATGCTTTTTGTAGATCACCACTTAGTAATAGTCTTAACCCAGCATTTGAACAACCGAGAGGCCCAGTGACAGCAATAACATCGCCGGGTACTGCTGTTTTTCTTTGCATTGTTTCGGGTTTTTCTGTTGAGCCTACAACAGTAATGGAAATGAAAAATGTATCAGACTTAACTATATCTCCACCGACCAATTCTCCCCCGTAAAGGTTTAAGAGATCTGCAAAACCTAAATAGAGATTTTCTAATTGTTCGACCGATATGTCTGCTCTTAATCCGAGGGTAACCACTGAATATACTGGTTTACATCCCATAGAGGCTATGTCGCTGTAATTTACAGCAAGCGATTTCCAACCCAGGTTCCGCATATCTACTTCATCGCTGACGAAATGGACCTTGTCCACCATAGCATCGGTAGTGACAACCTGTAGATTATCCAGGTTACCTATTACAGCTGCGTCATCTCCAATGGCGACTTGTATTTTACTCTCAGCATTGGGTGTGACGTTCTGTTCCAGTACCGTTTCCAGTCTGGCTATAAGGTCAAATTCGCTTATTTCTGATACTTTTGTCATCTCGTTAAGGTTATTATCTATGAAATATGACTTTGATCCTATGAAGTGATATAAAAGCTGTAATCCATACTATATTTGCTTTACGGGAGTACGGTAATTGAAAATCACTGAAATTAAAACTTTCCGGATGTCTGCGACCCCACATAAATCAGATTCCAATTCATGACGGATTTGCTACCCCTCCAGTAGGACCAGGTTGAGGTACGGATATAGATGAAGAGGCTTTGAAGGAATTTCCGCCTTCTGACTACACATCAGTAGACTCTGAGCCATACACTGAATTTTTTTAGAACAAAGCCTAGCTACAGAATAGCTATCCTCTTCTTTCGGAACTGATTCCAATCCCATTCAGCACCCCAACCAGGGCCTGACGGTGGTGTTACCCATCCCGCGACAGGTCTAATAGGGTTGAGTAACCCGATTTCCTCTCCCATTTCGGCTCCCCTGGATGGAGGAGCATTTTCAAACCAGTCTATATTTGAAATACCGCAGTTAATGTGAGCATGGACAATTCCAAAAAGCGGGCCGTAGGCATTTGGTTCTACGGTCGTATTCAATAGGGCAGCGAATTTTGATGCATTCAAAACCGGAGTTGTTCCATGTCTGCCATTCACCCTCAGGATGTCTATTGCACCTGATTTAAGCCACAGCTTGCTAATTTCTGGTTCATTCATAAGAGTCTCGGCAGCTGCAATCGGTATTTTCAATTGTTTACATAAATTCACATAGTCTTCGTGGTGTCGGTCTGGCAAAGGTTCTTCTAGCCATATGAAATTTAGGTCTTCTAATTCCTTGCCTACCTGCACAGCTTCATCGAAAGTGTAATTCACCAAGGCTGCGTCGTGCATCAAACCGATACTGTCCCCAAATACTTTTCTAAATTCTCTGAACGCTTCTATATTTTTCTGGGCACCGAATGGGAGATGATCTTTTAGTACGGTGAATCCGGCTTTGATTCCTGCCTCTCCATCAAGGATCAGTTCGTCGGGGGTGACTCCGGTAGTGTTGTAATAGGCTTGTATTTTGCCCTTTGCCCCGCCAAGTAGTTCAGATACCGGTAGATTTTTGACCTTTCCTTCTATGTCCCAAAGGCAATTGTCGAAACCACCATACCAACCAGGTTCAAAGAAGCGACTTACGGCCTTCAGTTTGGACAGTAATAGATCCCGTTCTAACGGGTCTTCCCCTATTACGAGTTCCCTCAGTTGGGCTATCTGCCTCCAGGTAAGTTCGGTATATCGCCAATCCCCCACAGTACAAATTCCATGGATACCCTCGTCAGTCATGACCTGCATAACCTGTACCGGAACCGATCCACCTTTGGGAAAAGCTTGTTGCCACCTGAGTTCAGATGGATTTCCCACTGGCACAACCTGTGTGACGATAGGATACATGGGTAGCTCAAAGACAGATATTTCGACCGAGGTTATTTCCATAAATAAATCATATATGAAACCCTAAACACAATGGAGTCGATTGAGCTATTGGATGTTTATGTCACCCAAACCCTTAGAAATTAACCTGTCTCAAATTGATCATTCAGGGTGAGGCCTTCGTCGAAATCTACGTCTAAGGAATGTATGAGCCGTGAAAGCATTGAATAATATCCAACAGTGACTAGAAAATCTATTGTCACTTCGGGCCCGAGTAGATGCTCAAGCGCCTGGTAGGTGCGGGAAGTGAGGGTACCGTTTTTAACTAATTCTTTGGCTGACTGGATAAATATTCCTTCCTTTGCTGGTAATCCCATAGGACCTTTGCCAGATAGAATGGAATCAATCACTTCATCTCTTACTCCAACTTCCCTTGCTATCGGTTCGTGTTGCGCCCATTCGTACCCGTTGTTCATTTCGTTGGCAGTTGTGAGAATGGCGGTTTCTCTGATTATAGGGTCCAGTTTGGAGTTATACCGAATGTATTCTCCTACTGTGGTCACAGCTTTGGTGGCTTCAGGATTGTTCAGAAGAGCGGAAAATACGTTTGCCACGTGCCCTCTTGTTTTGGCTATGTTGTCATAAATATCTTGCTGTGATTCTGGTAAATCAGCTCTTTTAATATAGGGAACTCGGGCCATTTTTCTACCCCTTGCTGAGAGAACTAGTACAGTGGTCAGATGAAATGGTGGGCCTGCCTGGACTCGAACCAGGGACCTCAGTCTTATCAGGACTGCGCTCTAACCGCCTGAGCTACAGGCCCATTTCTTAGAATTTAGCTACGTATTAGGTGTTCTCGTTACCCTAAAACCTCGGTAGCTAATTTCGGTATCAGCTTGGTATTATACATTCACATCTTATCCAACTGTAGGAGGGTTGAAAGTTTTTTTGGCTAATCAATGTAAGTTTTGGGATTGTTTTGAAAAAATATCCCCAGTTCATACGTTTTGTGGGGATCATTTTGAGTGGGCTCAAGCCGGCGATATTGATGATTGTCCTCTGTGCGACAGAGGCAAGTTTTCGAAATACCCTTTATGTACTGATTGTGAAACCAATTCTTCAGATTCCATAAAAACAGACAATACCAAATTAGCCACGATACACTTACTTTCGGTTGTGAATGATTTAATGACAATGGTCAATTCAGACACAGCCGGTTGGCCTGACGAAAAACTAAGACAATTAGATCGCCTTGAACACGCAGCGAATATGGTCCGCAAGGAACTGCAATCTGGATAGGTTGTTTTAGCTGGCGTTGTTTGGGTTGTACCCCTCCACAATTTCCACCCAAGGTTATCGCTTTTTAGCATTCAGGATCGTAATTATTACTCATACTCAAAAGTATTTCGACAGAATCGGAAAAGTTCCAAAAGAAAAAATTACACGTCTAGTTTCACTACAATCGCTGCATTTGCCATTAAAGTAAAATCGCCGGAGCCTTCACGTCCTTCTATCTCCAGCCCCCCTTGAACTACTGTAAGCCTTCCCTTGCCGTGCGGTAGAACTGAAAGCACAGTTTCTTCGTCCACTTCATCTGGTCTCGTAATTCCAACCGTTACGTCAACTATCATGTTTTTTGAAGTGTCCGGCCCAAATACCCCTAAAAACATAAGGCTACTTTGGTGGACAGCATTCCATACTGCTCTTCTGGCTGCTTCAGTAGCATTTTGGCCATGAAGATCAATTCCTGTACCCATTTCTAATACTGCAGGTGTTAAAGCCATTTCGTTCTCCTAATTAAAAAATCATATTTCTTGAGACATCATAATAGTGTTGTTACAATCCTGCTACAAAAAAAGGTTTCTGTTGCGGCAGTAGCTCAGGGGTAGAGCATTTGCTTCCCAAGCAAAGGGTCGAGGGTTCGAATCCCTTCTGCCGCTCCAAACCCTTTTTACCTGAAATTTCCAAAACTAGAATAATCGTGTGACAGGGCCGTTTATGAGTAACTTGAGGATTAAAGACGTTCGCACCATATTTACTGAGCCCGACAATATTCGTCTAGTGATAGTAAAAATTGAGACAAACGAACCAGAACTTTACGGGGTGGGGTGCGCTACTTTTACTCAAAGGCCGACTGCGGTACTTGCAGCTGTTGAGGACTACTTAAAACCATTTTTGATAGGCAAAGATCCGGCAGATATAGAAGATATATGGCAATCTTCCTACGTTTCATCGTATTGGCGAAATGGACCAGTGTTAAACAACGCTTTGAGTGGGGTAGACCAGGCGTTATGGGATATCAAGGGTAAATTGGCTGGAATGCCTGTTTACGACTTGCTGGGAGGTAAGGCTAGGAGCTCAGCTGCAGTTTATGTTCATGCCAATGGTAGTGAATATCAAGAAGTTGAAGACGATGCGCGAATGTTTATGGAGCAGGGGTTTCATCACATTCGTGTCCAGGTCACTACACCAGGTTATGTCACCTATGGTAACAAAAATTCCTCCGGTAAAGTGGCTTCAAAAGAACACGGCCCAAGATTGGGAACTGATAGGGTATTTAAACCAATACCCGGAAAATTGCATGCCCATCCCGGAGGAATATTCGAACCGGGTCCTTACATGAAGTCAGCCTTAGGCCTCTTTGACCATATCCGAACCAACATAGGTTGGGACATTGAAATACTCCATGATGTTCACGAGCGTATCCCTCCCATACAGGGGGTTGGGTTTGCTAAGGAAGTTGAGCAGTACAAACTTTTTTTCCTGGAAGATCTATTTTCACCTGAAGATAACGATTACTTCAGAATGGTAAGGCAGCAAACCAGCACTCCAATAGCAATGGGGGAACTTTACAACAATCCTCATGAAGTCATCCCCATGGTGAAAGACCGACTTCTCGATTTTTTGCGGATCCACATATCACAGATAGGAGGTATTACCCCTGCAAGGAAATTAGCAGCTTTGTGTGAAGCTTTTAATGTGCGTACCGCTTGGCATGGTCCAGGTGATACTTCTCCGGTGGGTCATGCCGCTAATCTTATGCTGGATCTAAATTCCATTAATTTCGGGATTCAAGAATACGCAATATTTGGTGACAACACCAAGGAGGTGTTTCCCGGATGTCCAGAGGTGAAGGACGGATATATGTGGCCTAACGAATTTCCTGGTCTAGGTATTGATATTAATGAGGAGCTTGCGGCAAAATTCCCCTTTAAGGATAGAGCTTATGGTGGTGCTTGGGATACGGTACGTAGGGCGGATGGGAGTGTCGTTAAACCTTAATCTTGGTAATGTAGCAAAAACCACCGGGTTTTAATCGAAAAGGGAAACTTAAGATGGATTTAAAAATAGATTTTAATTGTGACATGGGTGAGAGTTTTGGCATGTATAAAATGGGATTTGATGAAGAGGTGATAAAACACATTTCTTCGGCCAATATCGCCTGTGGATTTCATGCAGGAGATCCAATGTGGATGCGCAAAACCGTCGAATTAGCAGAATCACATGGAGTAGGGGTAGGCGCACACCCCAGTTACCCTGATCTTAATGGGTTTGGTAGAAGAAATATGAATGCCACCCCTGAAGAAGTGCGCAACGATGTGGTATATCAAGCTGGAGCTTTAAAAGCGTTCACAACAGGCCGGAATTTGCAGCATGTAAAACCCCATGGAGCTATGTACAACCAGGCTGTAGGTGATGCTGATTTAGGGAAATCGATATGTGAAGCAGTACTGGAGGTGGATTCCGGTATTATTTTACTAGCCTTGGCGGGATCAAAATGGATAGAGGTTGCAAAAAATATCGGAATGCGAGTTGCCAGGGAAGTCTTTGCAGATAGAGCTGTGCATAGCGATGGTACTTTGGTATCCAGATCTCAACAAGGATCTGTCATTCATGATCTTAATGAGGTGGTTGAAAGAAGCCTACAGATGGTCACCGAAGGTAAAATTGTGTCGGTGGAAGGCGATATAGTTGAAGTTCAGGCAGATTCAATATGCCTTCACGGCGATACCCCTGGAGCAGTTGACATGGCCAAAACACTGAAGGAACAATTCATGGCGAATGGGGTCAAGATTACCCCACTAGCAGATATTGTTTGAGGGACATGCATGGATGAAGTAACGATAAATAGCTCTCCCGTCTTTGCGCCTATGGGTGACTCCGCTTTGATGGTGGTGGCAGGCAATAATATCTCGGTTGAAGTCAACGAAAAAGTTCATAAAATGATTTCTCTCATTAAAGGACAGGATTGGCCCGGCATAAAAGAAATTGTGCCGACATATAGTTCATTTGTGATTCATTTCGACCCATTGATATTTTCGTTTGACGGTCTGACTGAATGTGTAGCTGGTCTTTGGGATTGCAACGAAACTTCAGCACAGATCAAAACCAAGACAGTTTTGATTCCTACTCTATATGGATCAGATTATGGTCTTGACCTGGAGTCAGTATCTAAATTGACAAATTTGTCAGTGGAAGAGGTCATTAGCATTCATTCCGAAACTGAATATCTAGTCTACGCTTTAGGGTTTAGCCCGGGATTTCCGTACTTGGGAGGCTTAGACCCGAGAATTCATTGCCCGAGACTAGAGACTCCCAGAATAAGTGTGCCTAAGGGTTCTGTGGCTATTGCGGATGCTCAAACCGGTGTATATCCAGTTTCGAGCCCAGGAGGATGGAGACTGATAGGCCAGACCCCAGTTACGATGTTTGACCCGAATCGATCCCATCCCTCAATAGTGACCCCTGGGGACTACATACGTTTTGTACCCATCGATTCTAAGGCCGAATTTGAGGAAATATTCGAAATGTCTGCGAATGGTGGCTATGAGGTTCAAGTTCAGTGATAGAGATTTTAAAAGCCGGTACTTTAACTACGATTCAAGATTCTGGTCGCACGGGCTACCAAGAGTTAGGTGTTCCTGAAACAGGAGCTATGGACAAATTTTCATTTCGCTGTGCCAATTTACTGATAGGCAACCATGAAAATGCTCCAGCGATGGAGGCGGTCTTATTCGGCCCGGAGGTTAAATTTTCTGATGATTCTTTTATCGCCATAACAGGCGGGGACCTTTCTCCAACTATAGATGGTACTAAGGTGAATTTGTGGGAAACGTTACCAGTCAGTGCAGGGTCAATACTTTCTTTTACCGGACCAACAGGTAACGGAATACGGTCTTACATATCGATTTCAGGGGGATTTTCAGGAGATAAAATTCGATCAGTGATGGGTAGTTATTCTACTTACCTTCCTGGGGGATTTGGTGGCAACGAAGGTAGGGCACTAAAGGAGGGAGATGTTCTTCATACTGGCATGGCTGAGAAAAAATTTGAAGGAGGATTGTTTTTGGAAAACCCTCCTCATTTTGGGGATGATGAGACGCTTAGGATCATACCTGGTCCGCAAGATGGTATGTTTGCTCCCGCAACCCTTCAAACTCTGATTTCTAGCTCCTATGAAATTACTCCCAATTCAGATCGGATGGGTTGTAGGTTGGATGGACCGATCTTGGAACATTTGGATGGCCCTGATGTCATATCTGACGGCACTGCATTTGGAGTCATCCAAGTTCCAGGTGATGGGAAGCCCATTATTTTACTTTCTGATAGGGGTACTACTGGTGGATACACCAAGATAGCTACTGTTATTTCTGCTGACAGAAGTAAATTAGCCCAGCTAGCACCGGGAGAGAGCGTTAATTTCGAAGTGGTTAATCAGGAAAAAGCCGTTAATTTATTGAAGGAACAAGAGAGGTTACTCTCTTCATTATCAGCATATGGGGGAGTTCCCTTAAATATTAAAGTGAATGGTGTTTCAGTGGATATAGTTGACGATGATAATCAGCTCGCAATAGGAATTAATATGGAACACTCAACTTACAAAACAGTGGTGTCTGACGGTCACAAAGACCATCAAATAGAACTGGAAATATCTGAATGAAATTGTGAGGTAAGCACATGGGTAAAAAAATGGCAGTGGTAGGAGCAGGAGCGGCGGGAAGTTATATCGGAGCCTTTCTGACGAGAGAAGGACACGATCTCGTTCTCATCGACATGTGGGGAGAACATGTCGAAAAAATGAATGCCGACGGGATCGAAGTTTCAGGCTCTCAAGGTCCGTTCAATGTTCCCGTTCGGGCCCATCATTTTTCCGACGCCTCCCAACTCAAAGATAAATATGACATCATATTTTTTGCTATGAAGTCGTATGACACTGTGTGGGCTGCCCATTTTGCGAAAAACCTGTTGGCCAGTAATGGTGTGCTTGTGAGTAACCAGAACTGTATGAATGACTTAACCCTAGCTTCAATAGTAGGCTTTGACAGGGAAATTGGTTGCGTTATGTCGGGTATAACAGTAGGGCTTTGGGAAGCAGGCCATGTAAATCGAGGTGGCCAGCCAGGTAGAGACCGTGGGCACGATGTTTTTAGGGTCGGGGAGTTATATGGCAGGATTACCCCGAGAGCAGAGGAGATTGCGGGACTTTTGTCTTGTATTGATGGCTCAAAGGCTACCTCAAATATATGGGGTGAGAGGTGGTCAAAACTTACTACAAATGCATCTTCAAATCCGATAACTGCCATGACCGGACTTGGCTCAAATGGTGCAGCAGAACTTCCGGAAGCGAGAAGATTGCAAATCGAAATTTCAAAGGAATCTTGTAGAGTTGCCTTAGCTCAAAACTTCGATGTTGAACCAATAAAAGGTATTACTGCAGATGTTTGGTCACGTGCGAATGAAGGCGATATTTATGAAGAACTAGATGAAAAATTCTTACCAACTCCAGGAGCAAATGATTGGAAATCTTCTATGTCACAAGACGTAACCAAAGGCCGGAAGACCGAAGTTACCTTGATGAATGGTTATATTTCAGAACAAGGTGTCTTGGCTGGGATACCGACGCCAGTTAACACCGCGATCACCTCTGTAGTAGATGAAATTGACCAAGGCACCAGGCAAGCAAATGTGGTAAACATTAAAGAGGTTTTAACTAGAGCGGGAATTACATAATCAAGCATGTTTGAAATTCTTCATGAGTTGTCGAATTGGATCAAAGAATTTGCCGAAACAGATTGGGCAATTCTAATACTGTTTGTAACAGCCTTCTTGGAATCCACTATTTCCCCGATTCCTCCTGATCCATTACTGATTCCTATGGGTATAATCAATCCCAGTTCAGCCATATGGCTTGGTGCGCTGTGCACATTGGCTTCAGTGTTGGGAGCTGTTCTGGGACACCGGCTTGGATCCCAATTTGGGAGACCACTACTTCGTAAGTTTGTCTCCGAAACTAGGATTCAATCAGGAGAATCGCTGTTTGACAAATATGGTATTTGGGCTGTGTTGGTGGCCGCTGTCACACCGATACCTTATAAAGTGTTCACTATATTGGCCGGTGTACTGAAACTAGATATGAAACGGTTTCTCATTGCATCTATTATTGGACGCGGGATGAGATTTCTTAGCCTGGGTGTTGTTATATTTCTGTTTGGGGAAGATGTCCAGAATTTTGTTGAAGAACAATTTGAAACTCTTACTTTGTTAGCAGGCGTCGGTGTTGTGGCCTCCGTTCTTTTTGTGGTGATACTTGCTAAATGGAAAACTAAAAGGCGTTCTAGCAGAAAACAATCAGATGGGTAGGAAGTCACAGTTCCATACGGGATTGAAGCCTGCTCGAAGATGGCTGATTAAATTCATATCCTAAATGCTCATACGCCCTTCTAGTGGCTACTCTTCCCCTTTGTGTCCGATCTAGGAATCCCATTTGAATCAAATATGGTTCGTACACATCCTCAATAGTTTCTGACTCTTCATTAATTGAGGCAGCTATTGTGTCTATACCGACCGGCCCTCCGTCAAATTTTTCAATAATGCATTTAACTACGTTTACGTCCACCCCGTCGAGGCCTAGATCATCTATTTTTAAATCAGTTAAAGCTTTGAGTGCTACATCTTGGGTTATTATGTTGTCAGCCACCACTTGGGCGTAATCCCTCACTCGTCTTAACAACCTGTTTGCGACTCTTGGGGTTCCTCGCGCCCGTTTCGCAATTTCATGAAGACCGTCTGGGCTGTACGCTACATCAAGAATTCTTGCTGATCGAAGAAGAATCTGTTCCATGTCCTGCACTGTATAAAAACCTAGTCGATGAATCGAACCGAACCTATCCCTAAGTGGTGAACTAATCATTCCATAACGGGTTGTTGCGCCAATTAGAGTAAAAGGTTTTAGAGAGAGATTCATGCTTCTCGCCTTGAGTCCTTTGTCTATAACCCAAGTCACAAAAAAATCTTCCATTGCCGGATACAAAACTTCCTCAACTACTCGACTCAAACGGTGTATTTCATCTATAAAAAGGACATCATCTTGCTGGAGCTGACTTAATATTGCTACCATGTCGCCAGCTCGTTCTATGGCTGGCCCAGATGTGGTCTTTATTCTAACTTCCATCTCCGTAGCTACGATATTTGATAGGGTCGTTTTCCCGAGTCCCGGAGGGCCATAAAACAGAAGGTGGTCTAATGGTTCACCTCTTTGTTTAGCTGCCGTTATTGATATCGAAAGTGTGTTTTTTATACCATCCTGACCCACATAAGAAGATAAATTCTTGGGGCGTAAATTTGTATCAAGGGTATGATCCTCTTCGTGAGTACTGCCAGAAACGAGTCTATCGTCCACGTGTTTGATAGTCCTTTGTTAAAGTTTCTATCTTGCCAGATTCTGGGTTTGATATAAACTCAGTGTCAATTAAAACTTAAAGCGGTTACAACATTACACCGTACTGATCAGTTTGACACGTTTTTTTATAACCCAATAAACTCGCAATGGAAATATTATCAAATTGAGTTGGAGAATTTGTTTTATGGCAAAAAGAACATTAGAGGAATGGGAAGAGACTACACTGAATCCTTTAAAAGAGAGATTCGGTGAAAGAAGGGATTCCTTTGAAACGACGTCGGGGATACCGATAAACACCATCTATTCCGAACGAACCAAACCAGGGCCCACTGAATTTACAGATGAATACCCAGGGGAATACCCTTTTACCCGCGGCGTTCAGGCAAACATGTACAGGGGCCGCCTCTGGACTATGAGGCAATACGCGGGGCTAGCTTCTCCGGAGGAGTCGAATCGAAGGTACCGATACCTACTGGATCAAGGCCAGACGGGATTAAGTGTAGCGTTCGATTTACCAACTCAAACGGGATATGACTCAGATCACCCAATGGCAACAGGCGAGGTAGGACGTACCGGCGTACCGATATCTAGTCTGGCCGATATGGAAATTTTGTTTGATAAGATTCCCTTGGATAAAGTAAGTACATCTATGACTATAAATGCCACCGCTTCGGTCCTTCTGGCTTTGTATATTGCAGTAGCCAAGAAACAAGGAATAATGCCAGAGGCGTTGAGTGGAACTATACAAAACGATATTCTTAAAGAATATATAGCCAGGGGAACTTATATTTATCCCCCCGAGCCATCAATGCGTCTGATAACTGATGTCTTCCAGTTTTGCAGTAATAACGTTCCGAAATGGAACACTATAAGTATCAGTGGTTATCATATGAGCGAGGCCGGAGCCAACGCAGTGCAAGAATTAGCCTTTACTTTTTCAAATGCTATCGCTTACGTTGAAGCGGCTATATCCTCGGGCTTGGACGTTGATGCTTTTGCAGGACGTCTGTCATTTTTCTTTGTTGCCCAAAGCAATCTGTTTGAGGAAGTCGCCAAATACCGAGCAGCCAGAAGGATGTGGGCCAAAATAATGAGAGAAAGGTTCAATGCCAAGAATGATCGCTCCTGTATGATGCGCTTTCACACCCAGACAGCAGGGGTGACCTTGACTGCCCAGCAGCCCGATAACAACGTAATAAGAACGACAATCCAAGCCTTGGCGGCTGTATTAGGGGGGACACAGTCACTGCATGTAAATTCCAAGGATGAAGCATTAGCCTTACCTACAGAAGAATCAGTTCAAATATCTCTCAGGACCCAACAAATACTGGCCCACGAAAGCGGAGTGTCTGAATCAGTGGACCCACTGGCAGGCTCCTATTATGTCGAACATCTTACTGATGAATTGGAATCCCAGGCATTTAAGTATATTGAATCTATGGATGGGATGGGGGGAGCTGTAGAGGCAATCAGGGAAGGATTTCAGATACAAGAAATTCATAACAGCGCCTACCAACACCAAAAAGAGGTAGAAAGCCTAGATAGAGTGGTGGTCGGGGTTAATCAATATCAGTCACCGACTCCCCCGATTGAAAAATTGCAAACAATATCCCCTAGTGAAACTCAAAATCAGCTGGCAAGATTGGCAAAAATGAAATCTGAACGAAACGATAAAGAGGTACACGAATCCTTAGAAAATTTGCGGGTCGCAACCAGAGGTGGATCAAATACAATGCCAGCATTAATCAAGTGCGTGGAATCATATGCCACGGTGGGAGAAATATCAGATTTATTCCGGGACATTTTTGGAGAACAAACAGAATTCACCCCATTTTAATGGACTGAGAGGAGTTAAAAAATGTCTGATCTTCTTTTAAGTGATGATGAAATTTTATTGAAAAACACAGTATCCGATTATTCAAAAAATGAATTGGCCCCTAGAGCGGCTGGATACGATGAAAGTGGATTGTTTCCTTGGGATAACGTAACTGAGATTGGTGAATTGGGTTTATTCGGCCTGACGATACCTGAGGAATATGGCGGTAGTGGAGGAACGACACGGCAATTGGCAATAGCCGCCGAGGAAATAGCGAAGGGATGCGCCGCTACTTCGGTAATTTATATAGCTCATCTATCCCTATGCACCCAATTTATAAATATGTTTGGTAGCGAGGAACAAAAGCGTAACTATTTACCGGATCTTGCATCAGGCAAAAAAGTCGGGGCTTTTGCTTTGTCGGAACCTGGAGCTGGGAGTGATGCTGCAGCTATAAAAACTTCGGCTGTCAGGTCTAATGGACACTACGTAGTGAATGGCATAAAGACTTGGATTAGTAATGCTCCCGAAGCCTCTATTTTTGTGACTTTGGCAACCTCGGACACATCCAAAAACCATAAGGGCATAGAAGCCTTAATAGTGGAATCGAATACTGAGGGCATAGTGACAAACCAACTTCATGGAAAAATGGGAGTCAGGGCTTCTACTGTTGGGGAGATCATTTTTGATAACGTGCTGGTTCCGGTAAAAAACAGGATGGGCGAGGACGAGCAAGGGTTTAGGCAAACTATGGAAGTTTTAAATGCAAGTAGGATTTCAATTGGGGCTCAATGCGTTGGGATAGCACAAGCAGCCTTGGAAGCGGCCGTTGATTATGCAATACATCGAGAAGCTTTCGGTGGGCCCCTTTCAGATTTACAAGGGATACAGTGGATGATTGCGGAGATGGCTACCGAAATTGAGGCAGCTAGGCAATTAGTGATGAAATCTGCATCACTAAGGGACGCGAACCTACCATTTGCGACGGAAGCCTCTATGTCAAAACTGTACGGATCTAAAGTGGCAATGGAGAGTGCCCACAAGGCCGTTCAAATACATGGAGCTACAGGATATTTCGCTCCAACACCTGTGGAAAGGTACTTTAGAGATGCCAGGGTCACAGAAATATATGAGGGGACTTCCGAAATTCAAAAATTAGTTATTGCAAAAAACATTTTAAAAAAACAAGGATAATTAGGTGAATAACGAATCTACATGTAGCGCCAGGCACATAAATCATGTGTGCATTGCTGTATTGAATATTGAAGAGACTCTAGCATTTTATGAAAATCTGTTTGGAGTTACTAAGTCCGGGGAAATAGAAACTATCGAAGATCAGGGTGTCAAAGCAGCCTTAGTGAGGGTTGGTGCTTCTCAACTGGAATTTATTCAACCTATCGACAATGAAAATGGAGTTGCTAAATTCATAGAAAGAAGAGGAGAAGGAGTTCACCACATATGCTTCGAGGTAGATAATCTGGAATCCAAACTCAATGACCTAGATCTTGCGGGAGTGCAGCTGATCGATAAAGAACCACGGGACGGTTTATCGGGAACCATAGGGTTTATACATCCAAAGTCCACCAGAGGCGTTTTAATAGAATTAGTGGATCAAAAAACGGCTCGGAGATGATATGACATCCAAAATTATTAGAGTACTGGTTGCTAAGCCGGGGTTGGATGGTCACGATAGGGGTGCCAAAGTGATAGCGCGGGCACTTCGTGATGCAGGTATGGAGGTGATTTACACCGGTATCAGACAAACCCCGGAAATGATAGCTCAAGCAGCAATGCAAGAGGATGTAGATGTAATTGGTCTCAGTATATTGTCGGGTGCCCATATTGAACTCTTCCCTCAGATCATCAGTGAATTAAATAAGAGGGAAATGGGGGATACCTTGATTGTTGCAGGCGGGATAATACCTGAGTCAGACCATAACTACCTTACTGATATAGGCATAAAGGGTATATTTGGCCCTGGTACATCAACTTCAGATATAGTTACGTTCATCCAAGAATCAGTCAGATAGGTTTTGAAAATTTAACTTGAAATTCACTCCTTGAATGCTAGTTTGTTGGAACTAAGTTAGTATTAACTCCTGAATTTTTGTATGAGAATATTATAAATGGAAGAATATTTGACACTTATATTAGCCTGTTTGGTTAGTTATATATTTGGCGCCCTTCCCTTTGCCCACAGAATCAGTAGAAGAAAAGGAATAGACATATTTTCTATTGGGACTGGCCTGGCAGGGGCCTCCAATGTTTTGAAGAATGTAGGTCGCGGGTCGGCTCTAATAGTTCTTGTGTTTGATATAACAAAGGGAGCCTTGGCGGTCATAGTATCAGGCATGATGGGTGTGGAGGGACCTTTAATTTTACTTCCAGCATGTGCAGCAATATTTGGTCATTGGAATTCTATATTCACTCGCTTTAAAGGAGGGGACGGGATGGCCATTGCTGGTGGCATTGCTATCGCTTTGTTTGGTGGAATAGGTTTTTTTGCTTTGTTCGTTGCAGGTATAGCCTCTGTCCTGGCTCAGAAACTTTGGGTAACCTCTTTAACTAGCATAATCTTTGGTTACTTGGCTATTTTGTTCCTTACGTATATCTTCGACAGAGATAAGGATATTGCTGTTGGATTTACTGCGGTTGTATTGCTGATTTTAGCCCACGCGATGAGAGGTCACGCACGGAGAAGGAGAATTGCTAGACAGTCCGAATGAACTGGTTCCTTAGTCAGATACTAAAATATCTGATTTCTTCATCAATAAAAAATCACCTAATATGTATTGAATTAGAAATACGGTAGATTGGGTTGGTGTTTTTACATAATAGGACTCGTCGTCTTTCTTTATTAATTTCAACCGTGTTGTCGGTGAATTAGATTCTTCCGATGTGTTTATGCGTACTGAGCCATCGGGAGCGTCGAAATCGAGAGATTTGGCGGCCAGGTCATTCTCAAACCCTGCTGCCGGTAGGACCTGGACTGATTGCAATAAATAATCCATTACTTGAAGGTTCGCTGGGCCTTCAAGCATTCCATCTGAGTCTACAACCACCCAATCGCTTTCTTGAGTTTTATATATAGAAAAATTCTCATCACTGTTTGGGTAGATAAAATCAAAAGACATTACATCTGCCGGTGGTATCGAAATTACAATAGGATTTCTCCAAGAATCGGGGTCTGAGGAGAAAATACCATTTTGAGAGCAGGGTATGGAATACACTTCATTTTTGCCAGATTTTCTCACATAACAAAGCCTTACTTCCGGTGACCATTTTCCAATATGAAATTGCTCCTGAAGGGAGGGTCCTACAAAGAAAGAAATTTTGGTACTACTTTCGTCATCTACACCTAATAACTGGTGGTATTTAGCCTTTTTAGCAACTAGTTGAGCCCCAGACACATCGTCCACATGTTCCCAAAAGGCAGCTAATTTTGGAACGAAAATCGGATTATCGGCCACTTCCCAATTGGAGTCATTGACCTTTATCAATTCGGATGATAACCCATCATTCGTCTTAATATCGACCTGATTTATAATATCTTCGCTTATGGGTAAAAGCCCCTCTAAAATAAATTCGTCAGTACCGCCTATAACAATTCTGTAAAATAGTCCCGAGATTCCTATGACTATCAATGCTATAAGTACGTATCCAACTTGCCTGCTTTTCATTAACCTGAAACCTCGTTCTGGGGGGGGGGATCACTTTTGGCATTTGATCCTACTCCCCACCTGTTTCTGAATCCTTTGCTTCTGCGGTGCATGAACCTGACAAGTCCTAAAATGACGAAAGCTAAGGGCACTCCTCCTATGTTTGAGTATTGCACTATATTTCTGTGACTGTCAGAGGAAAATACCAAGTTACGTTCGGAAACCACCTTTGATCTTACTGAAGCTAAGTTATCCTCCTGGGCAAGCCAGTCGATGATGTTGAGTCCTAATAGGATGTTACTGTTAAAACGAGTCGCAGTTTCGGAGATCCAGTCAGCATCTCCTATGATGACCATTCTGGAACCATTGCTATGTTCCAGAGCCACGCCGAGGTCACTTTGAACAAAGTTATCTCCAATGGCTTCAGAGAATGTGGGAGAATTCGGTCTCAGATTTCTAAAATTCATGTCGATCAAACCGAATTCAGTGGTTGAAATCAATGGACTCACAATGTATTGGGAATCCGGTAGGTCTAAGATACCAACTGTGCTAGCCCAAGGCATGACTACATTACTGACTTCCCCGCCTATTTTACTGTCAATAACGTTTGCCTTTACCCAATATGGATAGGGTAGGTACACATTTCCAGCACCTCCAGTTCCAAAGGCTAGGGTTTCATTCGACTGGAGATCGAACGCTAAATCTGACTCCACAGATATACCAAATTCCGATAATATGAAATCTGCCGAACTGTCTCTGTTTGATATGCCAGCTAATTGGTTGAAGTCTACGAGGACCGGTTCTATAGCTATGAAAGCCTTACCACCACTGGATATATAATCTTTGATGGATTCCCTGTGAGTTTCTCCTATCCGGGATTTGGGAGATGTAATCATGAGTACATCCACACCTTCCAGATCGATTGGAACACCTTCGTCAGTCGCTAATGTTTTTACTTGGTATTGTTGATTTAAAACTGAGGCAAAAGACTGTAATTCCTGGGATATTTCCATTTCCTGGTGGCCTGATAAAAATGCGACAATTTTCTTTTGGGATCTATCGTCAAGCATCTTGTTAACCAAACTGGCGAGCCGGTATTCAAATCCATCGACACTTTGTATGAAAGGGACTACTTCACGCTTGTCTAGGTAGGTTAGCGCCAATCCCATATAGCCTGTTTTGATTTGTAATTCTCCTTGGGATCTGACATTAAACTGAATCGGGGGTATCCCTGCGTTAGCTGCCTTCTTCAAAGCTTTTTCGTCATCTTCTGGAAAATGCCGTGCCACCTTGACCATTCCATCTGAACTGGACTCCACATCGTCTAAGAAGTCATTAATATCCCTCGACACTGGGGAAACTTGTACAGGAGGATCTTTGGACATGTATATGTCTATTGTTAGTAAATCATCTAGTTGGCTCACAATTTCTTCGGTTGCTGGGCTTAAGGTGAAAATTTTATCTTCGGTAAGGTCCAATCTGCCTTTAATTGAAGTTCCGAACCACCCAACGAGGATGCTAAGGACGATAAACCCAGCTACTCCAAGTTGTAAGTTTCGGTATTGAGGTGTTTTATGGCTCAGTGTCCTACTTCTCATTATCAGAAAGGTCCCGCTAAGGAACGTTGAAATCAGAGACAAGAAGTAAAGTATGTCCCTAAAATCCATAATGCCTCTTCCAATGTTGTCGAAGTGAGTTATGGGACTTAGCAACTGTAGTAAATTGGCAAGAGTGGAAGGTAAGGTTACTGCTACGATTTCTAGCCCCATTATCATGAGAGCCATGCTTACGGTCAGTCCGAGTATGAAAGAGACTATTTGGTTTCGCGTAAGGCTAGAAGTAAATAATCCTATAGAAACCAAGCAACCAGCAAGAAAAATACTCCCAATATATTGGGAAATTGAGGCACCCCAATCTAAATCTCCAGCACTGGTTAAAGATAGAGGTATTCCGACGGTAGCTACGATAGCTATCGACACAAACAATAATCCTGATGTGAATTTTGCTAAAAGCACAATCCAACCTCTAATAGGCTGGGTAAGTAGAGTTTCTAAGGTCCCGTCCCGCTGTTCCTCGGACAGTAATCTCATTGTGGCGGCCGGTATAAATAGGGCTAATAGCCACGGTAAGGACGGCTTGTCAATGGCGAAGTCCACGGTGAATAAAGGTCTTAGAGAAGCCTCTCCGATTAAGAGGGCTGATTGGAAGAATGACCAAGACAACATAGCGACAAATACCACGATTAATATATAACCGGTGGGTTGGTCAAAATATCCTTTGAGATCCTTTTTGATTAAAGCTAAAAACGGAGACTTCATGACTTTTGTAGTGACCTCTCACTCTCATTTTCTGATGTGAGGGTGTGGAATACGTCTTCTAGACGCATACGTTCTTCATGCAATTCCCACAATATCCATCCATTACTAGCAGCAGTCTTAAATATAGATGGTCTTGGGTCTTCTGAGCCTGATAGATTAACGATGTACCTTTTTCTAGAATCAATGGGGTCCAATCGTTGGACAGAATCTACCGAATCTAATGCGGAGAGGCCTGATTCAATTTGATTACCTTCAGCCTCCACATATATTTTTCTTAGCCCTGGCGTGAGTTGAAAAATTTCATCGACTGGGCTGTCGGCTACAAGCTGACCTCTGTTTATGAGGAGAACTCTCTCACAGGTATTTTCTACTTCCTGCATGACGTGAGTTGTCACCAAAACTGTTCGTTCTTGGCCCAAAGATTTGATTAAATCCCTCATTGATAAACGTTGGTTAGGGTCTAAACCTTCTGTAGGTTCGTCCAGTATCAGGATGGAAGGCCGATGAATTATTGCACCTGCCAGTCCGACCCTTTGATGGTACCCTTTGGATAGTTCGCTTATAGGTCGATAGAAAACTTCTTGTAAGCTGGCTTCTTCTACAGTTTGTTCCAAGTTGCGGGTTCTTTCATTGCCTGAAAGCCCCCTTAGGTCTGCTATAAAATCGAGATATTCACTGACTAATAAATCTTCATACAAGGGATTGTTTTCTGCTAAGTATCCAATGCTTTTTCTGGTTTCCAAATCGTTCTCTGAATTGTCAGTTCCGTTTATAAGGATTTTACCGGTGTCTGGAGTGTAATAGGAAGTCAACAATCTCATCGTAGTTGTCTTGCCGGCACCGTTCGGACCGAGAAACCCAACTATCTCTCCTCTTCTGATCGAAAAAGATAAGTTGGATACAGCTTTGTGAGGCCCAAAGCTCTTACTCACCATTTCGACAGAAATAGTAACGTCCGAGTCTATGGGGGCTTCAATTTCTTTATCGGTTGACATAGGACTTTCCCTTTGGGGCGGGTTTTAAATCCACCCGGTCGAGGATGAGAATTTAGTCGTCAAAGGGTGCGGGTAATTTAGGAGGATCTAGTTCTGTAACGAGAGATTCTGTGGTCAGGACCATACCGGCTATGCTTGCCGCATTTTCAAGAGCTGACCTAGTGACTTTCACTGGATCGATCACACCGAATTCATACATGCTCCCATATCTATCATTTTCAGCATCAAACCCATAGTCGCCGCTTCCCTCTTTAATTGCCTCTAGTACTACCGGGCCACTAAAACCAGCATTTTGTACTAGAAGTACAACAGGCGCCTCTACAGAATCCAACACAGTTCTGGCCCCAGTAGCCTCGTCTGAACTATTTGAGTAATTGTCACGTAAATCGGCGGCGATTCGAATAAGTGCTGTGCCTCCTCCAGGGAGTATTCCCTCTTCCATAGCTGCTCGAGTAGCTGATAAGGCATCTTCCACCCTCTGTTTCTTTTCCTTCAATTCAACTTCCGTTGAGGCTCCGACCTTTATTATCGATACACCGCCAGATAGTTTTGCTGCACGCTCTTCCAATTTTTCGCGGTCATAATCAGATTTAGTTTCTTGAGCTTGGGACTTTATATTGCTAACCCTGGCATCAATGAGACTTGCCTCTCCACTTCCTTCCACAAAAGTGGTGGAGTCCTTAGTGGATATGACTCTTCTGCATCTTCCCAGGTCTGAAATCTCGATAGAATCAAAAGTCCTACCCGTCTCGCTACTTATTACAGTTCCACCAAAAAGGATGGACATATCCTCAAGAATGGCTTTTCTTCTATCCCCAAAACCAGGGGCTTTTACCCCAAGGCAATTTAGTGTCCCCTTCATTTTGTTTACAACTAATGTGGCCAGCGCCTGCTCCTCTATATCTTCAGCTATCAGGACTAGTTCTCTACCGACAGCGCTAAACTTTTCAAGAAATGGGAGCAATTCCTCTAGGGTGCTTATTTTTTCTGAAGTAATGAGGATGTACGGCTCATTAAGCTCTGTGACCATTCTGTCTTGATCAGTCACGAAATAAGGAGACAAATATCCCCTGTCTATTTCCATGCCTTCTACATACTCAACTTCATAGTCCAGCCCCGGTGATTCTTCAACAGTGACAACGCCATCTTTTCCAACCTTACTCATCACCTGACCTATCAATTGGCCCATTTTTTCATCATGTGCTGAGAGCACGGCTACCTGAGCAATCTGTTCGTCTCCGGCGACATCTTTTGATACATTTATTAATTCTTTTATTATTACATCGACTGCTTCATCAATACCTCTTTTCAAGGCCATTGGGTCAGCACCTGCCGCTATATTTTTGAAACCATTCTTCAATATAGCCTGGGCTAAAATAGTCGATGTGGTGGTACCATCTCCAACATCGTCATTTGTCTTTGAGGCCGCTTCCTTGAGCAACTGAGCGCCCATATTGGGAAATGGTTCTGGTAGCTCGATCTCTTTGGCAATGGTTACTCCATCACTACATATCTGAGGAGGTCCGAACTCTTTTTGTAAGATTACATTCCGACCATTAGGTCCTAAAGTTATCCCTACGGTGCGGGCCACAAGATCGATACCGGTCATCAACTGAGAGCGGGCATCGTCTTTAAATTGGAATTGTTTTGGCATTATTAAACCTCGCTAATTTCTTTTAGTCCGTACCTTAAATGATACTAAAATCTAGCTCTGAACTTAAACCTTTGCATCATCTAGGGCTTTTTTTACGGCTGTTGGAGACATTGGTAATTCCCGCATTCTTACTCCAGTCGCATCATATAAGGCATTGGCCATTGCAGCGAGGGGCGGTACTAGAGGGGATTCTCCTACCCCCCTTACACCGAAAGGATGCCCGGGGTTGAATACCTCTACGACCACAGGATCTATCATAGGCAGGTCCAAACTTGTGGGCATTCTATAATCTAAAAGGCTTGCATTCATTACTTTACCGTCGTCACTCATAAAGTATTCCTCGTTCAAAGCCCAGCCGATGCCCTGTGCGGTACCTCCCTGTATTTGACCTTCTACGTAGTCTGGATGAATTGCTTTGCCTACGTCGGTGAAAGGGGTGCATCTGAGGATTGTCGTCTTGCCAGTTTCCTCATCTACTTCTACGTCTACAAGCATCGCTGCGAACGACCCTCCTACGCCCCTAGGGTTGACTCCGGCACTACCAACAATGGGTCCACCTGTGCCATTTGAAGCCGCTGCAATTTCCTTAAAGGTCAGTTTGAGTTCCGGGTCGGATTTGTGTTGGGCAATTCCGTCGGCATATTCGACTTCCTCTTCTTTGGCTTCCCATACCAAACTAGCTCTTTTTAACATTTCCTTTTTAACTTCTTGTGCCGCTTCAAATGCAGCCCAACCAGATTTGAAAGCAACCCCACTGCCACCGGTTACTGATGTATATCCTATGGAATCAGTGTCTGCAACTTGTGGGTTGACGTCTTCTACTGGTATGGAAAGGACTTCGGCCAGTTGCTGTGATATTGCAGTTCTAGAACCTCCAATATCGACAGAACCTTCTGATAGATTGACTACCCCATCCGGTGTAACAGTGGCAACGCATGCAGCGGGTCCGGTGTTATTTCTCCAGTACCCGAATGCTATCCCTCTTCCTCTTAACTTACCTTCGACCTTTTCCAAAGGTGTTTGGTAATGGGCATGATTTTTTACAATCTCCGAAAGTTCAATCATTCCAATCTTGCCGTTGACAACCCCGTCTGATCTTCTGGTACCTTCCTTGGCTGCATTCAGCAATCGAAGGTCAATCGGATCGATTTTTAGCTCCTCCGCAATCTCGTCAATAACAGTTTCTACCGCTAAGGCACCTATTGGAGCTCCGGGGGCTCGATATGCCGTAGTCTTCGGTTTGTTGTCGACCACATCATATCCATCCAGCTGGAGATTCTCGATGTCATAGGGGGAAAGCATGCATGCGGTAGCACCTCCTATGGGAGAGCCCGGAAATGCACCTGCCTCGAAAGCAAGATAACCTTGGGCGGCAGTAATTTTCCCATCATTTGTGACACCTATCTTCACCCTAACAAAACTTCCAGATGTTGGCCCAGATGCCTCAATGACTTCAGATCGAGTCATGAACATCTTGACTGGGTTACCAGTTTTTTTTGATAGAAGCGCAGCTAATGGTTCCAAATAGCATGGAAGCTTCCCTCCGAAACCGCCGCCAATTTCCATCGGTACTATAGTTACTTTGGAGACAGGGAGGCCTAGAACGGTGGAAACTTGATCCCGGATCCCAAAATGTCCCTGGCTGCTGCACCAAATGGTGACGTGCCCATCTGGCCTCCAGGAAGCTGTACCGTTTTGTGGTTCGATATAACCTTGATGAACTGTTTTGGTGCGATATTCTCTTTCAATAGTCAGGTCTGCCTTTTTAAACCCCTGATCTATATCTCCGAGTATGTATTGATCATGACTAGCAATATTGGAGCCAAAAACTTCGTCCCCTGACATCGAGGCGAATTTAATAGAGTCATGAAGAATTGGGGCATTTTCAGCCATCGCAGCTTCGACGTCTGTCACCGATTCCAGAATTTCATATTCCACCTTGATCAAGGATAAAAGTTCTTCTGCTTCATGAAGCCCCCTGGCGGCTATGGCCGCTATGGGGTGACCTTTGAATAAAACTTTATCAGAGGCCAGAATTCTATCTCTCACATATTTCATATTCGCATAGAGGTCTTCACCAACCTCCGCAGGTTTATCTGGTAAAGGAGATAAGTCACTGGAGGTGACTATAGCCTTGACCTCCGGGTTAGCAAGGGCTGCAGAGAGATCAATTGACTTAATGCGGGCGTGTGCGTGTGGACTTCGTAGTACCTTGCCAAATAACATTCCAGGCAGGTTCAGATCGGCTCCATATTGAGCTTTCCCTGTGACTTTATCTGCCCCATCGTGGCGGACAGGTCTCTTTCCAATAACGCTGTAATTTTTTGGTATCTGCGTTGCCAATCCAAAACTCCTTGAGAGATTCAAAAAAAGTGAAACCGAGGTATAAATCCACCGCTCAGTTTACCATATTGCTTTGGTCTGAGTAGGTAGGAATTATTGTCAGTTACCCTTGAAAATCAAGAAACTGCATATTTTTGCAAATTGTCTTCATTGAATGACAGTCCCAATCCAGGGCTTTGAGGTAAAATAATTTCCCCTCCGGCGATCTCGGGTTCCTCGTTAAACATGGCAAAGGTCCATGGCATGTGCTCCACATATAAACCGTTTGGGCAAGCAGCCAAACAGTGCATCAAGACCTCCGTAGCCAAATGTGTAACAACTGGTAAATTGTAAGCCTCGGCCAGGTGGGCTGCCTTCATCCATTGTGTTATACCTCCGGCCCTGAGTAAATCGACCATTACAATATCGATAGATCTGCGCTCTAGTTGAGTCCTAAATGGTTCGATTCCGTAATGGTATTCTCCCGCTGCTATTGGCGTGTCTAGAGCATCAGCGATGCGGGACAAACCCTCAAAATCCTGATGATTGATTGGATCTTCTAGCCAAAAAAGATTGTATTCTGCAAGCTCTCTTCCTATGGAAATGGCAGTGTTGACATCCCAGCCTTGATTGATGTCCAGCATGACAGTAATGTCTGGGCCCACCGAATTTCTCATAGTTTCCATTCTAGCTATTTCTTTTTGAGCACTATCTTCAGCCCCCATGCGAAACTTCATGGCCTTGAAACCTTGAGATACCAGTTCTTTACTTGTACTTTCTAACCGGCCCAAGTCGAACGTTCGCCATAAATAGCCACTTGCATAAGTTGGCACGGTATCTTTGAATCCTCCAAGTAATCTGTGTACAGGTTCCGACGCAGCTTTTCCTTTAATATCCCATAAGGCAACATCAATCCCTGAAACTCCTCGCGTCACAAGGCCTGCTGGGGCCCCGCCTCCCGCCAAATTTCTCAGATAAGTATTAATATGCTCGACTCGCCTGGGGTCTTCTCCCACAATCTGTTCAAGCAATGCGTCAACGGTTTCCTTCAAGGCCTTTACCATTATTGAACTGGCGAACCCTGAGTAGCCTATTCCTTCCATACCTTCATCGGTGATGATCTTTATAGTAATAAATTCTGCCCTGCTTCCCATCCCCCCTGACAAAGGACCCTCCTCTCTAGGCAGGCTGACAATGCCGGTTTCATATCTTTGTATTTTCATTTTTTTCTCCCTTTGCAATTAATCATTCTTGTGGGTCTCCAGATTTCATGACTGAAGACCGATCTTTCGAGAGGGCCCATTGCGTACCTGCGTTATCTTCAGGTGCAAAACCTATTATTTTTCGTCCTTGTTCCATATCCCATATCCCATAAGTGTTATCTGACATCCCGTAGACGATAGCAAATCCCACAGATTCAGGTGCATCTATGCTGCAGTCGATCAAACTAGCAGTGTCTTTGTGACTCAACCATAAAGATAGGGCGGACGGCGCGAAGGTCGGGTCATCTGGTTCCATCACCCACCCTATTCTCATACATATAACCGACATTCCGTATTCGTCATGAAAATAGCTACCTAGGGATTCGCCGAATGTTTTGCTCACGCCATAATAGCCGTCGGGCCGTACAAGATTGGTGGATAAAGGAATAACTGGTTGACGTACTTCTCCGAAGTCTCCCTCATAGATTTGTTTATATGGATTATCCCTTAATGGATAAAATCCCAGGGCATGATTACTGCTAGCAAAAACAATTCGCTTCACTCCTGAAAGACGGGCAGCTTCATATACGTTCCGGGTACCTATTATGTTGTTTTCCAAATTGGTTTCCCAATCCCCTTGATGGTTCGGATCTGCTGCCAAGTGGACAACTGTGTTAATACCTTGGAAGGCGGGCATTATTTCATCCAAATTTGAAAGATTAGCAAGGGTGGTAGGAAATCCTGGTACTTTCTTTAGGTCAAGACCACTTAAAAAGTATTTGGAAGATAAGTTTGACCGGATTATCCCACCTATTTTTCCTGCTAATCCTGTTATCAGCACTTTTTTTTCACTCAATGGTGCTTCTCCTGTGAATACTTATTATTTTCCCCCAAAGGCCTGTATTATCAAATAAACTACTAAGGGGGCAATGCAAGCCCATAGTATTAATCTGGGTGTGATATGCATAAATCTACCTGAATGTGGATTAGCAAAAGTCCCGGTGATTCTAGCATAGGCCATCTTAGTCTCGGAGAAATTAGGTATTTGAAATATAAGATTATTGCACTGGATATTGATGGCACTTTAAAAGGGGACTCTTCTTTGATTTCCCCTTACATGCTGGAAATATTGGAAGAATGCTCCAGTCGAGGTGCTTTGGTCTCAGTTGCCACAGGTAGGAGCCTGAAATCTGCTCTGATTTTTCTCCGGCAAGCCCCTATGATAGAAACAGTCGTGTCTTTTCAAGGTGCATTGGTGAGTTTTGACAAAGGACAAAAAAATGTCTGGGAGACTTTTCTTTCACCCGATCAGGTGTCACTTTCAGTTCGATTACTAGCCCAATGGGATGTGGAGATAGTGGGTTATGCAGGGGACGACGTTTACGTTGAAAAAATGAGTGACTGGGCTGAGTCGTACGGAGAAAGAAATGGGGTCAAAATTTTTCTAGTGGACTCTTTGGAAAAGATTGGAAGAGATATGTATCGTGTCTTAGGAGTTGGAGACCCAGAGGTGGTGGCGGAATTAGAATTAAGTCTGAAATCAAAATATTCTGCTGAGCTGTATGCAACCCGCTCATTACCACATTTCTGCGAAATACTTAGTGTTGATGCGGGTAAAGATAAAGCTTTGGCATGGCTTTGCTCCCAGACTGATGTGAAGGTTGAGGAAGTGATAGCTTTTGGAAATGGTTTTAATGATGTAGAAATGCTTAAGTGGGCCGGCACAGGGATTGCGATGGCCGGAGGGGAATCTGTAGTTTTTGAGGTGTGCGACGACCTGGCCAAAAGCCCAGATGAAGACGGAGTAGCTGTGTATTTAGAAGATCTTTTATCAAAGAATCAGATAGGTTTATAGAAGTCATGTCGGCCCCACATCTCGTGGTATTGGGCAGCCTGAATGTCGATTTAATTATCAATGTAGAGGACTTGCCTAAGAGTGGCCAAACCATTTTTTCTGAGTCATTTATTATTGAAAATGGTGGTAAAGGCGCCAATCAGGCAGTGGCGGCCTCAAGATTAGGCGCAACCGTGACGATGATTGGAAGAGTAGGAGTCGATGTTTTCTCAGAGCAGGTATTAACCGACCTGAGATCTGAAGCGGTGGATGTCAGCCGCATAACGAAAGATTTAAATCACAGTACAGGTATAGCTTTGATAACTGTAGATTCAAAGTCTGAAAATACAATTGTTGTTTCATCTGGTGCCAATATGAATTGCGGTCAAGTTGAGTTGGATTTCCTTCAGGACCGTATAGTCGGTGCGAATTGCCTGATGCTTCAAAACGAAATACCCCTTCAAATTAACCTGGAGGCAGCGAAGATAGCACAGCGTCATAACGTTCCTGTGATTTGGGATCCAGCACCGTTTGTACGGGACATTGATCAACTTATCAGAAAAGTAGATTTTCTTACGCCTAACCAAAAAGAAGCTGAATTACTCACAAATAGTGAATTAAAGGATCTGGAATCTGTTCATAGAGCCCTATTGAAAATGAAGGGTCTTACTCGGGCAATATGCATTATTACGATGGGCCCTGAAGGACTCTTTTTCTTATCAGGAGACGAATTGATACACGTACCTAGTTCAAGTGTACTAAGTGTTGACTCCGTAGCTGCTGGGGACGCGTTTACAGCAGGGTTAGCTGTCGGAATATCAGAAGGTTTAACTCTTAGTGTAGCGGCCGAACTGGGCTCCGCAGCTGGAGCACTTGCAACAACCAAGAGAGGCGCTCAGATTTCGATGCCCTCAAGGATAGAAGTTGATTCGTTGATGGGCAAAACCAACTAATTTCTAGGATTACCTCGATTTGTAAAAAGTTCGGATAGCTCCTTATTGATGCTTTGGACGATCCTAGGTCCTTGATAGATAAGTGAGGTGAGAATTTGGATCGAACTGGCCCCTGCCTTCAAGGCCTCATAGGCTTGATATCCGCTTGAAATTCCTCCACAGGCATTAATTTCTATGCTATCCCCGAATTCTGCCCGGTAAGTTTTAACCATCTCTATAGTATTTTCAAATAAAGGACTTCCACTAAGCCCTCCTTGTCCCACAGCGAGCCCGTCATGGGCAATTGGCACCGTGTTAGATACGGTCAGAGATTCCACCTTTTCCTCAAGGCAAATGCGCCCCAAGTTCAACACTTTTTCATCATCACCTTCCCCTGATTTATAGGGAGGTGTTTTTACAAGGAGGGGTTTGGATTTATTCTGATTTACTTCAGCTAACAGTGATCTAAGGTTGCTGGGCTCTTGAAAAATTCTTAGACCTTTAGTGTTTGGAGAACTTATGTTCAATTCTATTGCATCACACAAAGGTTCCAGCTGTTGATGGCATTCAGCAATGTCAGCAATATCTGTTCCAGAGACGCTGATAATGCGGACCGATTTTTTGGGGACAGATGCCATTTTGGATATTTCTGATAAGGCTTTTTCAAGACCATCTCCAGGGAAGCCTAAGGCATTGATCAATGCCGATTGATCTTTGAGTCTAATAACCCTTGGTTTGGGATTACCAGGTCTCGGGTTTTTAGTGACTGTGCCACCCGTAACATATCCGAAACCAAGCTCTTGAAGGGAGGAGAGGAATCTGCAGTTTTTATCATACCCTGCCGCTAAGCCAACTGGGTTTTTTATAGGGATACCCGCCACCGTCGCCTTTAACAGTTCATTGTGATGCTCGAAACCACTTCCCATAATTTTCCAGAGCCAAGTTTGAGAAAGTCCAAGATCCGACAGGTGCCAAGCCGTTTCTGGCTCCAATGTGAATAGGAGCGGTCTCATTAATTTCTTATAGAGCTGCATATAATGTCCCTTACTCTGGCCGTTACAGATCTTATTATATTGAAATGATGACAGGGTTACTTATATGGGTTGTGTATTATCTGGCATATAATGGTTTGGGTGGTGGCTACATGGGGACAGTTGTATAAAGGGAATCTTCAATAGATATGGATTTGCAATTTGAGTTGGGACGACCTGACGCTCCGAGAGGGCACGCATTGGTTTATTTCAATGATCTGTCGACTGGATCCTGCTTTGCCTCCTATATAGTCCTCCTCCCTATCACGGTAGACGTAAGCAAGTATGTCCCACCATTTTTGATGAATCAAGTAGGTGAAATTGGACCTGGTGACATGTCGGCTTTTGCGTTTCCTCCAGCCCCTGAAGAGGTGGAGGATGTAGAATTTTTGAAAAACCTGGCAGAGACAAGGCACGACGATCTGATATTTGGGGGGCAATACACCGCCTCGGATGTGACATCAGCTATGATGAAAGTAAATGATGTGGTTCAGGCTTATTTGGAGCTATACGAAGACGGCTCAGGTGTCAGTCTTAATGACCAAAACACAGCAATTTCTGAAAAATCAAATTTCCAGGTGAACGATATTGTTTACTCCATGATGAGCGAGCCTGATCGATTGAGTGAATTAACAAAACTTGTCGGCCGAATGCGGTACGCCATTGAGTCTGATGAGGAATCCCTCGTCGTTGAAACAGAGGCGGACCTAAATTCTATCTCTACTTATTTCTCGGAAATTTTCCAGATGCCGATTTTGATTGAATGGGCATGTAAGGAAGGAGAAAGGGCGTCCGGCATCGCTGATTTGTATCTCAAAAGGTGTTACCACCTAAGTTTAGAAGAATACGAAGATTTAGGCAGAGTGGAAGAACAAATAAAATCATTAGATGACTAATAATCCCCGTTTCAATTTTTCTTGGTTCTAAAATCCATTGGTAAATGACTTCAACGGAGACGGTCCAATGAGTGATCTGGTTCAAGTTCGAGACAGAGGCCATGTTCGGGTAATCAGAATGAATAGGCCGGGCAAAAAGAATGCGGCTTCCTTAGAACTGGCTTGGGGAGTAATTGAAGCAATAAGAGAGGCGACAAAAGAAGACGATGTATGGGTTATTGGTTTGACAGGTACAGAAGATGCTTTTTGTGCAGGTCTAGACCTTACCCCCGATGAAGGTCAAGAAGAATTCATACCGTTGTCTGGCCAGGATAGATATTTGGATGATCTAGGTTGGGTCAGTCGCTTCTATTTCACATTGCGGGAAGAATGTGACAAACCAATTGTAGGTGGTATCAACGGTGTGGCTGTCGGGGCCGGTTTATCGCTAGCAATGGCTACAGATATTCGGATAATGGCCTCATCAGCTCGCCTGTTGGCTGGCTACCCTAGGATTGGAGGCTCTCCGGATGGAGGATTGTCTATTACATTGTCCCAAGCAATAGGTTATGAGCAGGCCATGAAATTCCTCCTTGAAAATAGAACCGTTACAGGTGAGGAAGCCAAGAGTCTGGGTATGGTTAGCCAAGTAGTACCTGACGATCAATTTGATGAAGAATTTGACAAATATTTGGACTTGTTGACGAATTTATCTCCAATCACCGCTAGAACTACGAAGAGGGTCTTGAGAACTGCCAACCGAATCGAAGTCGAAAAGCAACTTCATTATGAATTGTGGAATATTGGGAAATCATTGGGCAGTTTAGATGGACAGGAGGCTAGGAGAGCATTTATAGAAAAACGCCCTCCTATATTCACTGGAAGAACTGAGTAATGGGCTTAACCTAACACATTCTCCCTTTCCTCTAGGGTGGCTATCTTAAATATGGTCCAGTGTCGCAATTGTGCTATGTCTTCACCGGCTTGATCTTGCAACAGAACATCAAAATTCACAAAATGATGCGCCTTTCTCTCGTAGGCGCCAACCACATGGGCGGCCCCTATTACTTGAGTTCCAACCGGAACCACGTTCAAATGCTGGATTCGGCTCCTAGTGTGCATTGAGGAAGGGATATCGTAATTGTGCCTCATCAGTTGTTCAGCCCATCCGGCTGTCCAGGATGGGTGAGCGATAGGATTGCTACCAACGAACAACGGATTGTTTGTTCGTTGTTTCTCCGAAGTGAATTCGGTTGCTGTCTCCACAGTAAAGTCAGCCTTCTTGGCAGCCCAATCAACCCCAATTTCAGCGGTCTCCAACGTCAGTGATTTTTTCTTTTGTCCTTCTTCAGTCGGGTTTAACGAGGTCGACCGAACGAATTCGCTGGACCAATCAGCCTTTCCTAGGCCAACTTTGCCTACTACACAGACTACCTCTTCTTCGTTAATCATTTCTACAGACCAAGAATTTGCGGTATTTTCCTCTGTTGCTCTTATGGTAAGTTGGTCTCCAGGAATTGTTGGTTGTCGAAAAGAGTATTCCGCCCAACCGACTTTTAGCCACTCTTCTCCTATAGCCTCTAGTATTGTATCTGTAGCCCAGCCCCATACTGTTACGCCTCCCACCAACGCTCCGGGAAAACCATAGGCTTTAGCAACCTCTGTGGAATGTATAGGATTAGATATATCCGGACTGTCCTCGTGCCCGAGGTAGGCGGTTACGGTATTTTCGATGACTTTTTGTGCCATAGACTTACCTCCTTAATTTAACTCATTTGGATTCGCAATGTAGGATACTTGATAGTTGACGGATTTGTCTTTTATTTTTAGAGTGACATGCAAAGAGTTTTTATTGCATCGGCGATCAAATTTGGGTTTTCCATCGGCAAAAAATGCGAGTGCTGTGGATATCTTTTTACAGTCGCATTAGGGAACATGTTACCCAGATCATTTCGAGTAATCGATGGTCCGAAATCATCAAAGCTTTCAGTAGATTTCATAGCTCTAGCTAACAGGATGGATACCGGATTTTCGTAACTTTTTAGGTTTTCAAGCACAGCAGGGTTTATATAGGCGCCGTACATTGCGGCTTCGGCTGATGGCGGGCACGACAGCTTATAGAAACTTCCTTGCTTTTCTAGGCCATGCTGGCAGTAATCCATTAGGACTGCTTTTTCCCAGGAAGCAAAATTTTTGTGCTGTGACAGTCGTTCGTACATCTGGGAAGGGCTTTCCCACTCATTTCTTCTTTTTGAAACCGGATGAGAATATTCCGGTTTACCAGTTTCGTCCTTCCTTCTATACCTTTGATCAACAAATAGACTTGGATCACAGAGGACCAATCCTTTGACGATATCATCCATCTTTGTCGCAACAGAGGTTATTACGTGCCCCCCCATGGAATGTCCGATACCTACAACGTTTCTTAATTGCATTGTTTTGATTATTTTGATGACGTCGGGAACAAAAGAATCCCAAGGATATGGTGGGTTAGTGTTGGTACTTTTGCCGTGACCTCTTAGGTCAACGGAAATGCAATGACATCCTTCCAATTTTTCTATAACACGGTCCCATATACGGCCATGAAATCCAGTTGCATGGCAGAACAGCAAAGTTGGGCTGTCGCCTTCCCATTCGTATAATGTGTTTTGGTAGTCCTTTATGGGAAGTTGAATGGTGTTCGGTTCTTTCAAGAATTAAGATCCTTAGAACAAAAAGAGACCGCAGTCATGGCTGCGGTCTCGGGCTAGTTTTCCTATAGGGTTACCAAGGCATTTTACGGCCCATTTCTTTCCGCAATTTATCAGCTATGCTTTCATCTGGGACATGTACGATTCTTGCGCCTATTTCATGTAGCGCGTGTCTAGCTCGTTCTTCTGTAGTGAGATTTTCATCTTGCCAGCTGCACAAAAAAGTTAAACCGGATTTATCACAGGCCCTTTTGACTATATTTCTAGCCTCGTCCATTTCCTTTGTATAGGGAGGATCATGAAGATCTGGATCTCCATGGGACATGCCCATATCCCCTGGGCCCCACTCTGCGAAGGATATCCCTGGTACTGCGGCTATATTATCTGCGTCTGGTAGACAGAATCTATCCTCAATTTTCAAACCCAGCATGAGTTCGCCTTCAGGGTTTAGAGGCCACGGATCAGCCTTCCGCATGTAATCTGTCGGATCAAGATCCCATATTGCTGAGGGCTCTCTCTGCCCACCGCCACCGCGTAAACCTTCCGGTATACCTTGGTCTCTACCAATTGTTTGAAAAACATATCTGGATGCCGCCACAAACATTGCAACGGCGTCAGCTCTTCTCGTGTGGGTATGTAGAATACCGTGGACACCAGTTGACAATACATGCCTGATTTGCCAGGCGTTGTAAATGACCTCTTCCGGAGTCATACAGTTGGATGGTACCGTCGTGATTACGGTTGGAGTAAGATGTCCGCTTGGCGTGGGGCCACCGTCCCTCAACCCTCTCATGAATTGACTTAACCCCACTGTATCAAAAGGGTGATGCTCGAAATCATATTGGATCAAATCAGCCCAGGTTTGAGACATCTCTTTACCGCGTTCATAAGTCAACTCTCCCGCGGGAACGGCAAAGATTGCCTGACCTTGTTCGATGAGTTCTATACATTTATTAATTCTGCTCATACATTATTCCTCCATACTCAGTTGCAGATATTTTAATCGAAGCCTGATATAACGCAATTCCATTTATTTGTTGGGGAAGGTTTGCATATCATATTATTCAGTGAAATCGCCTTCGACCCATTCTGGTTTTATAGGAGGAGGCTGTCTGCATAATGATTCGATCGAGATGTGATTTTCTTGATTCGATGATTCGTGTATCGCCTCCATGACATCTAGAACATGATAAGCCAGTGATATGTCGGCTCTAGGTCGCCTCGAATCTTTAACAGCTGCCACCATGTCGGCGACACCAAGACCTCTACCTCCAATCGGATGTGTTAAATCTATTGGTTTCCAATTATCTTCATACCCTATTTGGATCGACACTGGCCCCTCAAAAGTGTTTGGATCTGGGACCGATATAGACCCCTCAGTGCCATAAATCTCTATTCTGGGAAGTTGGGATCCCCATATATCGAAGCTGGTAATGATTGTTCCTATGGCCCCGTTGACGAATCTTAGAGATGCTGCGACATGGGTTGGGATTTCCACGTCAATTTTGGTTCCAGATAGAGATTCAGATGTGATAGTTCTTTCTCCGAATGTTTTTCTTGTCATTCCAGATACTGAATTGATAGGGCCCAGCAGATTAATAAGGGCCGTTAGATAATACGGGCCCATATCCAACATGGGCCCACCACCGACTTCGTAATAAAATGCAGGATCAGGATGCCAATGTTCATGCCCATGGTTTACCATGAAAGCGGTGGCCGCTATCGGCTCACCTATTGCCCCCTTGTCGATCAAATTCCTGCAGGTCTGGATACCCGCACCTAAAAAAGTGTCGGGAGCACAACCGGCCATCATCTTCATATTGTTAGCAGATTCCAGGATTTTGGCACCATCTGAACGGTGTATTGCTAGAGGTTTTTCACTATAGGCATGTTTGCCAGCATTAAGTATCCTAGTAGATATTTCACCGTGAGCTTTAGGGATCGTCAGATTCACAACCAGTTCTATATCCTTTCGCTCAAGGAGTTCATCTACTTCTAGGTGCTCAGGAATGTTGTATTCCAACGCTCTTGCTTTTGCTCTTTCCATGACTATATCGGCACAAGCCCTGACATTAATCCCGGGCAGTCTAGGTAAATTTGTTAGATACTGGTCGCTGATGTTTCCACATCCGATAAGGCCTATATTCATTGATCTCTACCTATATTTGTATTGTTATCGACTGGCCCATAATATCCCTCTTTTTGTTATTTCTAAAACTTCAGGGATGTCAAAATCTTCCATTTTGTGACCCAATGATGAGTAGAATACTTTCCCCTTTCCCCAATTTCTTTTCCATGCAACAGGCATGACACAATTTTCAATCCATTTGGCTTCGTACGGGGCAGTGGAGCTAATAATTTGATCCCCTTTGAATCTGGTCGTTGCGAGCACTTGATTGCTTGGGTCCACATGCATGTAATATTGCTCCGTATCCATATCAAAATCATTCAATCCCTGTGTTATTGAGTCTTTGAGGTCTGAGATAGTCACTTTATAGGGGATGTAACCTCCTGGGTGTGCTACCCACTGTCCTCCAACCAAAAATTGGTAATCCACGTTGTCGCGGAATGAATCCCCCATACATCCGTGCCAACCGCCTATTCCGACTCCCTCGTATACAGCCCTGAGTAAATTGATGGTTTGTTTTTGCCCCAAAGAACCCTGAGTCCAGATGGGCACTATTAAATCAAGAGATTTCAAATGTTCTAAATCCAGATAAGCGTCTAGAGTGTCAGATATAGTCACGGTGTATCCTTCGCTTTCAAGCCATGGACCAAAAAGCTCGGTGCATTCCTTAGGCGAGTGCCCCAACCATCCTCCCCAGACCAGCAAAGCCGATTTTGTCATATCCTGTTCCTTTTTGAATTATTGAGCAATGTATCCGCCATCTATAACCAATTCTGTTCCCGTTACAAAGGATGCCTCGTCAGAAGCTAAGAAAAGAACTCCATAAGCTACTTCAATTGATTCTCCAGTCCGACGCAATGGTGTTTGCGCGACATACTCATCTCGTTTGCTTGCTATTCCATGATCTGAAGAGGTCATTGGAGGCATAAAGCCTGGGTGTACTGTGTTTACTCTTACACCAAAAGGTCCGTATCTGACCGCCATAGCTTTACTAAAAATCCGAACGGAACCCTTGGAGGCATGGTAGGCGGGATGTCCGTATTCCCCTCCAACAAACCCCATTATGGAAGATATGTTTACAATCGATCCACCGCCTTGAGACTTCATAATTTCGGCAGCTGTTTTGGTACCCAGGAAAACACCGGTAGAGTTGACTTCCATGATGTTGTTCCATGCATCCGTACTCAGTAAATCTGATGTGGAGGTACTGCTGATTCCAGCGTTATTGACCAATATGTCGATCGATCCATATTTAGCTAGGACGTTGCTAGTCATCGATTGCCAGTTTTCCTCATTGCTAACATCACAGATTTCGAAATGCGCATTGCCTCCACCTTCAGATATTTCCTCGACCAACTGCTGTCCAGCTTCGGAATCTACATCGGCTAAGACGACATTCGCCCCTTCACTAGCAAACAATTTAGATTCTGAAGACCCCATTCCATTGCTTGCTCCTGTGACTATGGCTGTTTTACCTTCCAGTCTCATATTTACCTCCAAACACGAATTCTTTTGTAGCCCATCGATTATTTATTTTGTATCATGCCTCTAATCTTCAAAGATGTCATGAAGAGACAAAAACATTTATTTAAAGGTGATTCTATGGACTTCAGGGAAATATTGAAACTGCAATTTGATGAATATGAATCTGAAACTGAAAGATTGGTAAATGGATTAACTGGGGAAGAAAGACGATTCATGCCGTCTGAAGAATCGCATCATATAGATTTCGCTTTGTGGCATGCGTCAAGAGCCGAGGACATTTTATTGAATTTGGGCGTTCGTGAAGAGGAACAGTTGTGGATAAGAGGAGGCTGGGCCGAAAAATTTGGAATCCCTGCGGCAGATGTCGGGGTTGGCTACACTGCCCAGCAGGTGAAAGATATGCCGGCCATTTCCTTAGAAGATCTGCTTGCCTATTATAAGGCGGTCAGGGCGGAAACACTCGAATGCGTAAGGACCATTGACCCTGACGAAATGGATAAAAGATGTCCTTTTGAACGCTTGCATCACCAACTACCAGAAGTAACTAAAGGCGGGGTTTTGGCCCATATGGTTGTCGAGCCAGTTCAGCATTTAGGACAAATAGGGTACATTCGAGGAATTATCCGTGGAATGTAGCACTGTGACCGAGAAAAATTATTGTACTGAGAATGAAGCTGAGGTACGCGGAAGGACCCGTTTCTGTGGTGCCTTTGAAGCGACATGATGAGATTACCGTTTCAATCTTTCTCCAAACACGAATACGGTTGTAGCCCATCGATTGTCTATTTTGTATTATGCTTTGGATTCCGGTAAATGTCAGGAAAAGACTAATACCCAGACTAAAAGGTGCTTCTATGGATTTCAGGGAAATATTGAAACTTCAATTTGACGAATACGAATCAGAAACAGAAAGGTATCTGGATGGATTAAGCGATGAAGAAAGACGCTTCATGCCGTTTGAAAAATATAATCACATCGATTTTATTTTATGGCATGCTTCTAGAGCCGAGGATGCTCTTTTGAATTCCAGTGTTCGAGAAAAGGAGCAACTATGGATCAGAGGTGGTTGGTCAGAAAAATTCGGTATCCCGGCAGCCGACACCGGCCTCGGATACACCGGTCAGCAAGTAAAAGATATGCCGGCAGTTTCTCTTGATGATTTACTTGCCTATCGGAAGGCTGTTAGGGCAGAGACACTTGAATGTGTGCGGACTATCGAATCCGATGAAATGGACAAAAGATGTCCTAATGAACGTGTGCATCGCAAACTACCGGAAGTGACTAAAGGTGGCATTTTAGCCCACATGGTCGTCGAGCCATCTCAGCATCTAGGTCAAATAGGATATATTCGAGGAATTATCCGGGGAATGTAACTTTCTCAGAAAGGTTGAACACGTGAGTTTAGGTAATACCCAGGTTTTAAGTAATTTAAGAATAATCGAGATTGGCAGGGATGTATCCACTGCCTATGCGGCAAGGTTTTTCGCTATTTATGGGGCCGAAGTGATTGTTATAGAACCCCCAGAAGGCCATAGCATAAGATGGCAGCCGCCATGGCCTGAGGATATTCCAGATCCAGAAAAAAGTTTACTGTTTGCTTATCTTGGTGGAGGAAAGAAGTCAGTTGTAATTGATTTCGACAGTGAATCCGATTTAGATACTCTACGAAATCTCATATTGTCTTCCGACGGAATTCTAGATAGTTATCCTCCAGGGCATCTTGCCAATTATGGGATAGATTTAGACAAGTTGTGCAATTTGAAAAAAGATTTATCGGTAGCTCAGATTACCCCGTACGGTCAGTCTGGTCCCCAAGCTAATTGGAAGGCTACTTCAATAACGGCTGCTGCATCAGGTGGTCAAATGTACTTGGCTGGAGATATTGATAAACCCCCCCTCTTTACTGTAGGCCATCAAGCTTACTATCAAAGTGGGGTTCAAGGGTTTGGAGCCCTACTGGCAGGAATCTATTCTGCTAAAAGTACTGGAACCGGAGAAATATTTGATCTTTCTGTGCAGGAAATTCAGGCTGCGACCTTGGAAGGCGGGGGACCATCCGCGATGTGGTTTGGCGGTGAACAGACTCGAAGTGGTAATAACCCCAGAGCTCTTTGGGGTATTTATGAATGTTTGGATGGTTGGATAGGTGTTGCATCAATGCCGCGTCAAACTAAATCCGTATTGGACGCTATGGGGCATTCCAAAATGAAGGAGGACCCTATATTCAACACTGGAGGCTGGAATCAAGAGTCAGATGATTTGCTCAGAGTTCTTGTTCCTGAATTTACTGCAACCAAAACGGCGAAAGAGATTTTTGAAATAGCAGATCAACACCGGGCTCCATTTGGAATGATACCAACACCAAGGGACTTGATTGAGTGGCCTAACCATCAAGTGACTGGCTTTTGGAATGAGGTTGAACATCCGTTATTGGGGACTCACCTATATCCTTCAGGCCCCATCGGGTTTAATGGTGACAGGGGAGGATTCGAACCGGCTCCTAGGATAGGACAGCACACGGATGAGCTAAAAGGGAGGCTGTCAGAGAGAGAGCCATCAGAAAACTTATCTTTCAAACCGGAAGATCTTCCCATGCCATTAGAAGGTATTAGGGTAATTGATATGACCCAAGTGTGGTCAGGACCTTACGGGTGCAGATTCTTGGCGGACATGGGAGCCGATGTCGTAAAAGTGGAGGGGCCTACATTTCCCGATCCGGTTAGAACCGCAGGCGGTGCCCGGAAAAACCCAGACATAGATCTGGCCCCATATTTTAATGAATACAACAGAGGGAAAAAGGGGTTATCACTTGACATTAAAAAGCCAGAAGGTGTGAAAGTTCTGAAAAAGCTAGTGGAAACAGCTGATGTGTTTGTTGAAAACTGGTCTTCAGGTGTTGCTGAAAGGAACGGTTTATCATACGAAGAGCTGAAGGCGATAAAGCCTGATTTAGTCTACATATCTATGCCAGGATTTGGCCATCAGGGTCCTGATTCTTCGAGGGTAGGTTTCGGGCCCACAATTGAACAAATGGGCGGCTTAGTGGCTTTGCAGGGATACGAAGGGGGGCCTCCCCATAAATCGGGAATATCTTATGGAGACCCTATCGCTGGCTCGACCTGCGCTGCGTCTGTTATAGCTTCTTTGATTTACAGAGAAAAAACAGGTGAAGGGATGTACTGTGTAATCCCTCAAAGGGACGGTGTTACAGGACTGGTGGGTGAGTACTTTGTTGCGGAATCTCTAGGAATTGAACTGCCTGTACGGACTAGTCCCAGACACCTCAAATCTGCCCCGCACAACGTGTATGAAACCCTTCCTGATAAAGAAGGGAGACCAATAATGGGCCTTTTAGCACGCAGCCCAAACCCGGAAATTGTCGACTATGCCTTTGATAGGTGGGTCGCGATCGACTGCCAAACAGATGAAGAATGGGAAAAAATTGTTGAAATTATTGGGGAAGAGCGATTATGGGATGAAAAATTCCAGGCAGCAGCAAATCGCAGAAAATATGTGGAAGAAATCGACGAGGTGATTTCAGAATGGGCCAAAAATCAAGATGCCGAAGAGATTTCTAGATCATTCCAAAATGCCGGGATCTGTGCTGCCCCGGTAATGTCTCCAGCACTGTTGATGAATGATGCGCATATGCTAGAAAGAGAAAGTTTCATAAAAGTGGCTCACGATGTCGCCGGAGAACATCTGGTATCAAGGCCGTCATGGCGTGCGAAAAGACGGACAGAATTGCCGACAAAATCAGGGCCCTGTTTTGGTGCCGACAGTGATGAAATACTGACTGAATTAGGCTATTCAGAGAAATATATAGAAGGATTATATGAGGATGGAGTAACTTCTCGAAGTTTGCTTGGCGGAAGATAAATCTCTAAGGAACGTTGTGATGCAGAATCGACAGGAAGTATGGATTATTAGCGGGGTTCCAGCAGCGGGAAAAACTAATACTTCAAAGGCACTTGCAAGATCCTTTGATAGAGCAGCTGTTATCAGCAGAGATGAATTGCAAGCTCAGATAATCTCAACTGGCAATGGTCATGCTGCCTCTGGTTATACCGAACAGGATAAGACTGGGTCTATAGCCTATTTTCTTTAGAGTTCCCAATTTCCTGTTTGATGGATACTCTTGAGTTAAGATAGCACCATGAAACACGTCATCGTATACAAAGAGGCCGGAAGATATGCCGGCTGGCCTGCTAACTATGGTATTTGGAACTGGGGAGACGAGATTGTCACCGGGTTCACATTAGGATTTCATAGCGATGAAGGTGGATTTCACTTCAGGGATAAGAACCGGCCTTTTACGACGATGCAGTCCCGCAGCATGGACGGCGGTTTAACCTGGGATACTGCCGAGGCGCCATTATCTGCCCCTGGTGATGTCGCTATTAGTGCTGATGAACACATGAACCTCTCACTCGGTCCTGTGCATTCTCGATCCAATCCACCGGAATCATTCAATAAAACCATCCATTTTTTGAACCCGGATTTCGCCATGCTTATGGGAAGAACTGGTTTGACGAAAGGGTGTGAGTCATACTTTTTCCTGACATATGATCGATGTGCTACCTGGCAGGGCCCTTACTCTTTTCCAATGTTTGGAGAGCTCGGGATAGCGGCCCGTACAGATATTATTAAGGATCGATCAGATACTCATAGGGCAAAGTTGTTTCTGTCTTCTACCAAACCTGATGGGGATGAAGGCAGGGTCTTTTGTGCTGAAACGCAAAATGGGGGCCGGTCATTTAAGTTTATTTCCTGGATAAGAGAAACGCCGGAAGGCTTTGATATTATGCCTTCCTCCTTGAAATTAACCTCTGGTAGATTGATGACAGCCCTCCGCTGTCGCTCCTCAGATAATAATCGAGGTTGGATTGATTTAATGTATTCAGATGACGGGGCTATTTCGTGGAGCCAACTGTCAAAACCTGTAGTTAATACTGGTACAGGTGGAAATCCTCCTGCCATGCTCCGCCTGTCGGACGGCAGAATTTGTTTGATTTACGGTTATCGGGATGAAGGTTCAGGGGTCAGGTATGTTGTAAGTGAAGATGAAGGTGAAACTTGGGGAAAAGAGATCATTCTTCGGGAAGACGCAGGTAACCACGACATCGGATATCCAAGAGTCGTAGAGAGAGCCGACGGAGACCTAGTTGCAGTTTATTACCACAATGATGTTGCTGATGGAGAACGATACATCGCGGCAACGATATGGAAGCCTTGATCCCCTAAAACATTCTGTGAGGCATAGCTGGCTCTTCTTTCGTCATGACCTCCAGCACAGCAGTATTACCAGACCGAACAGTTTCGACGCATCTGTTAATCGCAGGACCCACTTCGTCAGGGCTATCGACCATTTCGTTGTAGCTACCAAGTGCGTCGGCTATTTTGGCATAATCACCTGTTGTGTATTTAGTTCCATATAGCTCGTTTGCTGTTGGGAAATTATGAGGTCTGTAAATTCCCATGGCCGAATTATTCAGGATTATTGTGAATACGGGGATTTTTTCTCTAACGGCTGTCTCAATATCGAGACCTACCATTCCAAAACCGTAGTCTCCGATCAAATTGACAGCGACCTTATTGGGTTCCGCCATACTTGCACCCATGGCCAATCCAAGGCTGTAGCCCAACTGCGTCGATTTACCCCATGCAATGAATCCATTCGGGTTAACAGTGTTATAAAAGGGCATTATCTGATCCCTTGGACTCCCGGAATCGTGAGTCACTATAGTTTCGGCAGGGTTGGTGTTTTGCATCAATTCCCAAATGACCCGGTAAGGACTTATAGGGGTTTCCTTAGATTGAAGGTAGGGCATCCATTCCTTAAACCAGTCCTCTCTTACCGAGGCGATCTCATCTTCAAATTTAAATGATTCATTACGATTACTGGAACCTAACAGTGCCTTCACTTCCGTTATCAATTCGTCCAACACAAGCAGAACGTCTCCAAGGACCGCATGATCTGGTGAATAGTCTTTGTTTATATCTTCAGGGCTGTTTGTAATTTGAACCAGTGTTTTTTTATCGAAGTCGTTCATTCCATAGTGGATTCGGGTGAAGCTTGTCCCGATTCCGAAAATCAGGTCGGCCTTATCGATAAAGTGAACAACCATATCGGTTGTTGAGCTACTTCTAGTTCCGAGTGCCAATTCATGTGTTTCCGGGAAAGCGCTTTTACCTGCCATCGAAGTCATTACAGGAACTCGGGCTAATTCTGCGAGTTCTATTAGTTGTTTTGACGCCTTGCCGTACAAGACTCCTTGTCCTGCCTGTATAACAGGTCTGCTGGCTCCTAGTAACATTTTCGCTGCCGTCTTTATATCTTGAGGGTTTCCAGCGCTTTTAATGTTTTCTACATTTGTATAAGTGGTGCTCATACCTTCGGGTAATTCTTCGCTTAGGATATCGCTGGGTATTTCCAGAAGAACGGGGCCCGGCCGACCTAATCTAATCTGGCTGAAAGTTCGCCTCATCATATCTGGAATGTTTTCTGGCATTGAAACTTTACCGGACCACTTGGTCACCGTGCGATAGGTTTCACTGGGACTAAATGTAGGATGAACGCCATGTCGGGATCTCGGGTTAGAGGCAGGAAGAAGCAAAATAGGGACGGAGTCAGCATATGCAGTTGCGACCCCGGCGAAGGCGTTTTCAGCACCAGGTCCAGCTTGCATAGCGAAAACCCCAGTTTTATCTCCGTTAGTTATACGGCTGTACCCGTCGGCGAGATTAACTCCAACCCGTTCCTGTCTGAAGATAAGTGGTCTTATTCCGGCTTTTGCCCCCGATTCCTCCAAACGATTGAATGGGATCACACCCATAAAATCTACACCTTCCGATTTGAGTATTTGAGCGATTAAATCTGCGCCTATCACGTTACCTTCCTTTCCCATTTGACATCGAATGGCCGGAGCCTTGACTGGACTTTTGGCAGGGGTGGCAGGGATCGAACCCACGACCTATGGTTTTGGAGACCATCGCTCTACCTACTGAGCTACACCCCTGAGTTTAGTGAATCCAGAGTATAAAACTATATCAAAAATCATATTGATATTAATAATATCTCATATCATGATGATAATAAGAAAATCCATCACAAAATATGATATACTGATTCAATAACAAATTTTAAAAGGAGGACATGAATGGATCCAATATTACCTGTAATGAGTTTGCTTTCTTTAGGGTTGGCAGCCGCGCTGGTTGCGGTGTACTTTTTCGTACCGGCAGACCCCGGAGCGTTAATTACTCCAGTTTCAGACCGTCATTTGCAAGGCCGATACGTTGTGCCTGAGCAGCCGAATATTTAGTTGGGCCTGAAATTTTTTAAGCGGCGCTGGGAAGAGTTTTGCTAGGAGGAGCTATCGAATTATTTGGTAACTCAGCTTTCTGGATTAACATTTACCTGTATCTACGATCGCGGTAGTTGCCTCGGCGCTTGAATTTTTAGGCAACACCCTTCCACTCCCATCTACTGACCAGATCGACCTCTTCCATTCCGTAGTGTTGTCAGCTGGGGGTTCGCTGGTAACAACCAGCCATACATGGTTCATCGGGTCTCTCGTGGTTATCATTTCAGCCTGACGTAAATCCGGATAACAGGACGAGAGATAGGAATACATCCTGTCGTTTGCCTCTTGTTCGTTTCGTATAACCGGGGTACAACCCGCGGCGATCTCTGCTGTAATCGAAGAATTACCTACTGATTCACCGGATAAGGAAAGGGCCGACCATACTTCTTTTGCGCGATCATTTAACGGCTTTATCGTGGCGTCTCGCTCCACACTCCATACCCCGTAATCATCCATCGAATAATTAGGATCAGATACAACAACCCAATCCCCTGTCTGCTGACTTTTTTGGGCTATCAACATAGAGACTGGCAATTCCGGGTGACATTTTGCTAATTGGGTCCAGAGAACAATGGATGCCTCACTCTGGGTTATTACATCTGTTGCGGCAGGTGACATTATGTTGTTATCACAATTCCCTTTTAAATAAATGTCCCATAATTCAGCCTTGCTGTTATGAGGCACGAGCTCACCTGATGGTTTTATTAGCCACGTGCCGAATTCCTGTGGGGAGTCCGTTGCTGGGGTGACTAGCCAATTTCCCTTAGTGGCAGTATTGACCGTGAGGTGTCCGGCGTCTATTGAAATACATTTCGTGAGATAGACCCAAAGTTCTTTGCCAGCTGTAGTTTCATTTGTAATAGGTGGGGTGGGAACCGGGGTCGGTTCAGCTACTGCGGGGGTACTCTCTTTACTGGAATTAGTTTCCTCCACTGTTCCAGCACTGCCGGATTCCGTTACACAATCCCATGTTCCTTCAGCCGCATTGAAAACCTTCTCGCATTCGATGGCTTCCTCCTCTGACCCTCCGCAGGAGAATAGAAGGCCGGCAGCTGCAGCGAATATGAGGGCCAGAATTATAGGCCGTAGGTGAGAATATTTTCTCAAATTAAACCATCGTCCTCTTTATTATTTCTATTGTAGCTATAGGTTCCGGTTTTACTGGAGAATTATAGACCTAGAAGAATATTTAGGTAACTGGAATTAGGGAACCAATGTAATTGCCGGGCAGGCTATGACATTCCTTGTATCCCTGGGCGGTTTGTTGCGATTTGTAGTTGGTAGAGGTCATCCTGCGTTTGATTGGGAAAATGGCCGCACCACATAAGGATGCCTGAAAATATCTCATTAAATATGCAAATCATGCCTTTATATACTTATGGCTTTTTTAACGCCGGTCGAGGGGAACTGTAAGCCGAGTTCTGTAGTCAGCCATATAGGCTGAGCGACGACCATCTATCTAGTCTTATCGTTGCCGACAAGATCGAGCGGCCAACCCAGGTCAGGTTCGGAACCTTATAGACCCCTATTAGGCCTTGCTCCGGATGGGGTTTGCCTGGACCGCAACTGTTACCAATTACGCGGTGAGCTCTTACCTCACCTTTTCACCCTTACTGCTTTGCAGCGGTTTGTTTCTGTGGCACTTTCCGTCGGGTCACCCCGCCCCGCCGTTAACGGGCATCCTTCCGAGTGGAGCTCGGACTTTCCTCTCGGTGTATATACACCCAGCGGCCGTCCATTCCCCTCAAACCTTGGTTTATTTTACCATTTTTATTTTTAGTAAATACTTGACAGTTATAGGGAAATTTTCACGGATCTGTCTTTAACAGTAATAAGGGATACGTATTCGTTGAGGAAGGCCTGCCGTCTCGTAAAAGATTGCTTTTCCCAGGACTCGATTAAGGCTGCAACTTCTTCTGGGGTGCAGCTTATGAAAGCCTGCTCTCTGGTGTTGTCCAAGGCCTTAAGATATAGCTCCAATCTTCCGACTACAGATTCTCCTCGCGCCGTTTTCTTCATGAATTCGACGAATCTTTTCTCCGCACTTACTACTTTAGTGAATCTGTTTTCTGCCGCCAGACGGAGTTTCATTTCCCCTTTTGGGCCCGAGACGCTTTCCTGTAATTTTCCGTTCCTTACCATGGTGGTTAACATTTTCAAGACCCTGGCTTCCAATTTGTCGGTGATCCAGGTATGGTAGCCGCAAGTTCCCTGATTTCCCTTCGACTGACATTGATAATACCGATACGTATTTCTGACTCTTTCCCCACCCTGCCTTTTCCAATTTTGTTTTCTAGTTACTCCCATCATAGTGTTGCCGCAATACCCGCATTGGCACAGACTAGAAAGCAGGTAAGGTTCGAGGGTAGGAAATCCTTTGTATTTTCTTCTTTCCCTAACCTTGTCCTGAGCAGCTCTAAATAAGTCTGTATTTATGATGGGATCGTGGTTTCTGGTAAGCCTCAACCCGAAGCGTTGATAGGTTCCTATGTATGAGGAATTCTTCAAGATATCTCGTACCGTGACTATATTCCATGATTTGCCTCTTCTCGTCCGGATATTTGAGTCGTTCAAGAATTGGACTACTTTTCTGAGGCCCATGTCCTGGTTCACATACATTTCAAAAATTTGTCGGACAACCACAGCTTCTGGGTCTGTGATTGTAAATTCCCCTGACTCATTGGTGAGGTAGCCAAAGGGAGGTTTTCCTAAGGATTTCCCCGACATTGCCCTACTTTGCATTCCATCTTTGATGTTGTTACTTTTTGAAACGGAAACCCCTGGCGCATTTATGTGTAAAAGTGCATTCTGTAACACATCTGGATAATCATCATTTAAACAATAAAAAGATGAATTGGTTTTTTCTACAGAAATGACATTTCTGGCCACAGACTCTAAATCAGACCCTATATGCCGGGCATCAGGAATTACAATTAGGTAGCCAGCGGAATCTTTCTCGAGGAGATCCATGAGGCTTCTGAAATTGGGGCTAGCTCCAATAGGGGCAACTTCATCTTGCACGATCGAATTAATTTGATGATTGTATTGATCCGAGAAACTACCGACTGACGAGGGAAAAGCACTTTGTTCTTGACAAGAATCAACTAAATTATTGCAATATCCTATGACTCTCATTTATAGACGGCCCTACAAAGTATTCTGCCGCAAGAATTGCAGTATACGAACTCACCGGCCGTTTTAAGCGTTTCTAGCAGTTTTTTGGGAATGGAGAGACGGCATTCAGAACATCTGTCACTCTCCACCAATGCGATCGCTATGCCTTTGTTTGCCTTACCGACCCTGTCGTAGATGTGAAGAAGGTTTGGTGAACACATCTCACGAGCAGTTTGTTGAGCTGGTTCTTTCGTATTTAGTTGATCTATCAGTTGTTGCTGTCTTGATTTAAGGTTCGCTACTTTTTGCTGATGATTAATTTCAGCGCCTTCCAACTGTGTTGTAGCTTTTACTAGACCTTGGTCGTATCTTTCGGTTTCTTCCATACGAGCGAGCAACACTTCTTCTTTAGCATCAATTAAATCACCTAAATTACCTACCTCACCTTGCAAGGCGGTCAACTCTTTTGGGCTGTTTATTTCGCCGGCGTAAATTTTGGATTCAATGGAATTCTTTCGGTCGGCTAATCGCTGTATTTCTCGTTCGATTTCTCTCTGATTTTTGTTAACCGTTTGGTGGGCAGCCGAAATCTGTTGGAATATATGTTCTGCTTTAACGACAGCACTATCGTCACCAATAGAGGCCTCAGTATCCGATAGATCCTTGCGTAAATTAGAAATGGACCTGTCCAGGGTTTGTAGATTTAAGAGTAAAGATACGTCATACATATTTCACCAAGAATCCTTTAGAGGAACTGTAGTTGAACCTAGTGTTTCAGGCAAATCGGAAAAATAGTTAGGTCATACTTTTACTTAAATCCATTAGGTACACGTGAGGGACGGTTGGAGTAGTAAGGTATAGTTATGTAAACTTGCCTGAAAATATTGGATGAAGATAAATTAAAAAAGGTTTATATGTCCTATACGAATCCCGTGGATCTTTTTCAAGATAAACCTAAGACAAAAATTGTTTGTACCCTGGGCCCCTCCTCTGATACTGAGGAAGTTTTAATAGAATTGATCAAAACTGGTATGAATGTGGCCCGCCTTAACATGTCCCATGGTGAAAAAAGTGTCCATGAGATAGTTTTTAACAGGGTTAGAAAAGTATCTGAAGAACTGGGTATACCTGTGGGGATAATGGTGGATGTGCCGGGTGCTAAATACCGCACGGGCCCTACCGACCCTGGGGCCTTGGAACTTGCGGAAGGGGATAAGATCACTTTAACTAGCGACGACGTTGTTGGTGATAAAAACCTGGTTAGTGTTGCTCCTCCTGGTATCCATATGGATGCTGAACTAGGCGGCACTATTTTGGTAGACGATGGGAACCTAGCACTTTTTGTTGATGGCATATCGGGTGAGAAGGTAAATTGCACCGTCGTTCGAGGTGGAAGATTGACGGAAAGGCGGGGGGTGGTGACCCCGGGTCGGGCCCCATCCCAAAAATTTCCTGATGAAAAAGCCATTGAATGCCTCAAATTTGCGGCCGAAGTCGGCGCAGATTTTGTGGCTTTGTCCACTGTAACTCGGAGAGAAGACATATGGACTGCAAGATCAATCCTTCGTGAGAACGGTATGAAAAAACCGCTAATAATATCCAAGGTTGAGAGAGCTGAAGCCATAGACAATCTGGATGAGGTCGTCGACGCCAGTGATGCGCTAATGGTTGCCAGAGGTGACATGGGTGTAGAAATCCCCCTCTATAGAGTTCCCGTGGTCCAGAAAGAGTTGATTCGAAAAAGTAATTCTGCTGGCAAACCTGTGATAACAGCAACTCAAATGCTTGAGTCTATGGTTCATTCTTCCTCCCCGACTCGGGCGGAAGTGACTGATGTTGCCAACGCTGTGTTTGATGGGTCGGACGCGATCATGCTTTCAGGTGAAACTTCGATAGGAAAATTTCCTATTGAAGCTGTAAAAATAATGGTTAATACTTCTAAGGAAGCAGAGGCAGCATTGCCCTATCACAAAATGATGGAAGAACGGTTTCTTCAATTAGAGTCCAAGACTGACGATGCTATAAGTTACGCGGCCTGCCAAACTTCAAACCTGCTTGGTTCAAAATTTATAATTGCCTTTACGGAGTCGGGAAATTCCGCAGGCCGAGTGTCACGATACCGACCAGAATCACGGATATTGGCCTTAACTCCATGGGAGGAAGTGTGCAGAGTCCTGACCCTGAGGTGGGGAGTATATCCAGTTATCGTAGATAGCCCCACCGACGTTGATGATTTTTTTACTGTAGGAGAAAAAGAAGCTAGGAAATTTATGGGAGAGGATAAAAAGGGGACAGTTGTTTTAGTTGCCGGGACACCTATCGGTGTACCAGGTTCAACTAATATGCTAAGAGTACTACAATTGGGCTAGTGGGTTAGGAAAATTCCAATATACAAACGAGGAGGTGCGGGTGTTAGAGCTATATAACACTCTCACAAGAAAAAAATCTGCCTTAGTCCCGCACGAAAAAGGCAAATTCAGTGTTTATACATGTGGGCCGACGGTATATCGAGACGCCCATATCGGAAATCTGCGATCCTACTTGATGGCCGACTGGATCCGACGGACATTGCAAGTTCTCGGCCATGAAGTTACCCATATAAAGAACATAACCGACGTCGGACATATGAGGCAGGAAGTTCTTGAACAAGGTGAGGACAAAGTAATAGCGGCCGCTATAGCAGAGGGTAAGACTCCGGCCCAAATAGCACAGTTTTATACCCAGCGTTTTCTGGACGATGAATTGGCCATCAATATATTACCTGCCGACGAATTCCCAAAGGCAACCGAACACGTGAATGAGATGATTGAAATTATTGGTTCACTACTTCATTCATCACTCGCATATGAAGTGGACGGGAATATATATTACGACATTAATTCCTTTCCAACTTACGGCAATTTGTCAGGTAATATTCACGAATCTGAATTGCAGGAAGCTGTGAGAATAGAATCGGACCCTTTAAAAAAAGATCCTAGAGACTTCACCCTTTGGAAGAAAGCTGAGGAAGGAAGGACGTTGAAATGGGCTAGTCCTTGGGGTGACGGTTTCCCAGGTTGGCATATTGAATGTTCTGCTATGTCGATAAAATATTTAGGTAAACACATAGATGTTCATACCGGTGGTGTAGACAATATATTCCCCCACCATGAGGGAGAAATTGCCCAAAGCGAAGGATATACCGGTTCCCAGGTAGTGAATCATTGGGTACATGGTCAACACTTACTGGCCGATGGTGTAAAAATGGCCAAGTCAGCCGGTAATGCCTTCATAATACCCGACTTGCTAGAGAGGGGAATTGATCCGTTGGCATTCCGTTATCTTTGTATGACTGCCAAGTATCGGACGAGGATAAATTTCACATTCACTTCATTAAAGGCCTGCGAAACAGCTCTCAATAAATTGCGTAGGCACTATATTTTATTTAACAAGAGTTCTCAAAAAGGGGCTTCAAATATTGACGCAGTCAAAGAATGGAACGAAAGGTTGATTGCAATTGTCTGTGAAGACCTGAATATGCCGGGATTAATAGATGGAATATGGAGATTAATAGAATCATCCGATGTCGGGAAATTAGATAAAGCGGAAATATTAAGATCGATTGATGACTTGATGGGACTTGGGTTGGATTCTACTGCTGACATGTACGATTTACCTGAAAAAATAGTTGGTAAATCAACGGAAAGGAGCGCGCTGCGAGTATCGTTTGATTATGAAGGCTCAGATCGACTAAGAACAGAGATTGAGAAACAGGGGTTTTTGGTGGAGGATTCTAAAGATCACACTACTGTAAGGTTTAAAGATTCCTCAGAAATCAGGGAAGAAAGATGGAAGACAATATCTTCCTCCTCTGAAGTTGCCTCTAATATTTTTCATGAATCCCTCATCCCAGTCACAGTAGGAGTGGTTGTCAATGGCTACCCTGATGATACACGGCGATGTATATCCAGTGTAATTAGATGGACTGATTTTGATCAAACGGAAATAATTGTTTTGGACAACGGGGCCACTGATCTAACAGGGGAACTGTTAGAAGAAATGGCTAAGAATCAAGAAAACCTGCAAGTTATCCATGCTGATCATACTTTGGGTGACGGATCTGCAAAAAATATTTTACTGAAGATGGCGAGAGGGGAAATTTTTGTTCTTCTTGATCCAAGTGTAGAAATTAAGGGAGATTTCGTAAAGCGTATAGAAAACTTGCTGGAGGATCCAAAAGTCGGTATAGCTGGCCTAGCCGGACTTAGAACAGAAGATTTACTGCATTTTCATGACGGCGAAGGACAATCCGGACAAATGGATGCAATGCAAGGTTATTGTGTCGCTTTGAAAAGAGAGGACCTTAAAAAGGTTGGGTTAATGAGAGAATCTTTCAGATATTACAGAAACCTAGATTTGGACTACAGTTTCCAATTCAAAGAACAGGGGTTCTCTATCATAGCTGACCACACTTTACCCATGGAATTGCACGAACATAGAGGCTGGACTGCCTTATCAGAAGGAGAGCGGGACGAGTTAAGTAGGAAGAACTACGGCAGGTTCCTTAAAAAATGGAGAGGCCGAACTGACATGTTGGTGTCTAACAAGTAATTACGTATACAACCTTCGGACTATGCTCTAGTATTTCCATGTTCTAATTTTCTTGTCCTAGTGTCAGGGATTTTTCAGACGGAGATTTAATTTTGGATAGTTTGTCATTGCCTTTATTATGGGTTGTTCTTGCCGCCCTGGCATCAACGATTCTGATATCAGCGACACACCTTACAAAGAATGCAGATATCATAGCTTTCAAGACTGGTTTAGGTAGATCTTTTGTCGGTGTTGTTTTACTAGCAACCGCGACTTCTTTACCGGAACTGGCTACTGGTGTGAGCTCTGTGTTGTCCATTGGAGGATCTGGAGGGGCCGACCTCGCAGCAGGAGATGCGTTTGGGAGTAATATATTTAATCTCTTGATCATAGGGTTGTTAGACCTCATGTGGCGAAGAGGACCAATATTAAGCTCATTAGGTAGTGCTCCGGCTCTCGTAGGAGTTTTGTCAATTGTTGTTATTTCACTAGGTGGGTTGGGAATACTAATCCACGGTAACTTAAACTTGGCGCCATCTTGGCCTGTTAGCCCAGTTTCAGTGGTCCTAATAGTAGTTTTTATAGCCGCTCTTTTTGCCGTATTTAAGGAAGAACAGGATTCGGACTCCTATGAAGAACACAATATTTACGCATCGGCTAGTCTCACTAGGGCTTCTTTGGTATATCTTACATCGGCACTTATAGTTGTCGTGGCTGCGTATTTCCTGGCCCATACTGGTGACAACCTTGCCGATAAGATGGGTTGGGAAAAAAGTTTCATGGGTACTCAATTCCTTGCGCTCAGTACCTCCTTACCTGAACTAGCAGCCTCCGTTGCTGCAATACGTATTATGGCCCCGGAATTAGCCATAACCAATTTACTTGGAAGTAACCTATTTAATATGGGATTTGTGTTATTTATGGATGACGCAGCGTATATAGATGGACCCTTATGGAGTGTAGTATCCCCGGTTCACTCTATAACCGCTGTAATAGCAATTTTGATGACGACTGTAGTATTGGTACCTGTTATCAGCAAAGCCAGAGTCTCCTTGGGCCGGATTGTCACCTTGGAATGTGTTGTATTATTAGGCCTCTATGTAGTATCGAGCGTCCTAGTATTTTCTATCAGTAGCTCTGCTCATTAAAGAAGTATGAGTAATTACAAAAATGTGCAGTAGGAGTGAAAATGTTTTTTGAACTAAGAGAGTATAGATGCCCCAATGGACAGAGAAATAATTGGGTGAAATTTATGGAAGAAGAAATTATTCCCTTTCAGGTATCAAAAGGGATGGTCATACTTGGTAGTTTTACCGGCCAGGAAGAGGATGATTTATACATTTGGATACGTCGGTTTGAAAACGAAGAGGAAAGAGAGAAACTCTACGAGGCGGTTTACGAAAGCGATACATGGAAAAATGATATTGCTCCTAAAATTCCGGCCATGATGGATCGTAGTAAGATAGTTGTTCGTAGAATAGAAGCCTCTTCTCGATCAGTTATCCAGTAGACGGATTACCCCGACTGATGGGTGGGGACCTAGAAGGGCGAGTATTTTTAAATCCGGCCGTATTTGACGGGTTTAGGCTCAGGTCTGTAGAGTCTGTGCTGGTGCATAACGACGGCAGCATCGATCTAGGCCCTCCAGCGGCATTTAATTCGAATTTAGGATTAAAAACAAAAAAAATCGATGCCCAAGGTCTGACCCTGGTTCCCTCGTTTCATGATACTCATATTCATCTTTTAAGTTATGCGGCTAATATCCTTTCCTATGATATTCGCTCAGAAACTGTATTATCTAAAGAACGCCTAGCCGCCGTAATAAAAAGAGCAGCTTACATTCAAAGAGATTCCAATATGGTTCGGCTTCAAGGGCTGGAGCATAATTTTCAAGAAGGGATGTCTTTTGTTGATAGAACCCTGCTTGATGAGGTATTACCGGATAGACCTCTTGTGATTCAAACGACTTCCGGGCATGCCCATATTTTAAATTCAGTTGCCATGGACCTCGCGGGGGTCGGAGAAGCGACTGATGAACCCCCAGGGGTTACTTTTGAGCGGACTCTGGCTGACGGAAAATTAAGCGGAGTCATGTATGAGTCCGGCGATTATTTGGAAGGTAAACTGCCCTCGCTGGAAGCCTCCTCCATGAAAGAGGGGATCATTTTAGCGTTGACTAGCATTCATTCAAGGGGCGTAAATTATCTTACTGATGCCACTCATTTGAATGATATTTCCCGCTACGAACTGATATCCAGTGTTATCGATGGGTTTCCATTACACATTCATCTCATATTCATGCCGGCGGTCACAGCCCTTAGAGATTTTGTAGAAGCAGGACGAACATATCGCTCCACTGAAGGGAAAATAATTATGGGTCATTCAAAAATAATGATGACAAACTCTTCAGGAGTGCTTCATCCAGATAGAAAAGAATTTCAAGAGATGGTTAGAGAAAGTCATTGCCAAGGCTTTCCTGTAGCCATTCATGCCGTTGACATGGGTTCAATCGATATGATCCTTGATGTTCTACAGGATGATTATTTGGTGGGAGACCGTATAGAACATGCCTCAGAACTTCGAGATGATCAGATAGTTAAGATGGGTCACCTTGGCTTATCAGTTTGTACCCAGCCATCCTTTATATACGAAAGAGGAGATGCCTATTTATCTAATCAAAGTGAGGTCAACATAAATTCACTCTATCGAATTAAAAGCTTAATGGAGGCCGGTATTACTGTTTCGGCTTCTTCAGACTCCCCCGTTACCTACCCGGACCCGATGAAGACTATTTATTCTGCTATGACACGTAAGACAAAATCCGGGAATATCCTCAATCCCAAAGAAGGGATTTCTGCACTCGATAGCCTGAAGATGCTCACCACCGATAGTGTTACCATTTCAGGATTACCCACCAGAGAGTTCCAGGAACCCAAAATTTTCAAAAAAGAGTTCTTGGTTTTAGACATAAATTTAGCTTCAGGCGGAACGAACAACATACTGAAAAATAAAGTTGTACGGATCAAAGATTTCCAATAACTAACACCATGAAAAGAAAGGCAAATCGATTTTATTAAAAGGAGTTATTTAGATGGCACCTACAATGTCAGACATTCTCATTTCAGGCGGGCTTCTCGTGAGTGGATCCTCTATCACAAAAATGGATGTGGCTGTTTTAGGAGAGAAGATAGTGGAGGTAGCTCCACATCCTTCAGACATTAAGGCAAAACGAGTAATAGATGCGTCAGGCCTTTACGTGTTGCCAGGTTTGATTGATGCTCATAATCACCCGATTAATTTAGACAAAATGGACAGTTTTACACTCAGTGCCGCCTTTGGAGGCATTACCACTGTCATTCCATTTATGCAAAATATGAGAAGCAGGGGAATAGAAGGTACAACGTCAGAGACAATAGATAGATTCATAGAAGAATCGAATGAGATTTCATATCTAGATTTTGGGGTTCATGCCATATTATTCGGCGATGACGATGTTGAGGTGGAAGTCCCCAAATTAATAGACAACGGGGTGATTTCATTCAAAATGTTCATGACGTATCCCAGGAGAGGCATGATGATGCCAGATGATCGGATGCTTACTGCAATGTCCTTGGCGGCTGATGCCGGAGGGATTGCGATGGTCCACGCTGAAAACGGGTACTGTATTGATTTTCTTACAGATAATTTTATCGACAAAGGCCTTACATCTCGTGAGTACTATGCGAAATCTCAACCCAGGATTTTGGAAGTTGAAGCGGCTAACCGAGCCGCGACTTATGCCTCTGTTACTAATTGTCCACTCTATGTGGTCCATCTGAGCGCTAGAGAAGTTCTCGAGGTACTTAATAAATATAGGGAGGAAGGTAAACATGTATTTACCGAAACTTGCCCTCAATATCTTGATTTAACAAATGAGACTTTGATGGAACATGGAGCGCCAGCCAAGATAGGGCCTCCTCTGAGAGAAAGGGAGGATAATGCAGCTATGTGGGAAGGGTTACAAAACAATGTGATAGATACCATTGCAAGTGATTTTTGTGGCTTTAGTAAAGCTCATAAATATTCTGGTGGTAGAAGTTCAGGCGCGATGGAGGCGGTAGGCGAGATTGATGAAAATGGCAGTATTTTTGAGGCTAGTTTCGGCGGCAACTGGACAGAACAGATGTTGCCAGTTGTTTATGAAGAAGGGGTTAATCAGGGGCGCATTACTATGATGAGGCTCGTTCAAGTGATGTGTGAAAACCCTGCCAAAATATTTGGACTGTATCCTCAGAAAGGAAGCATAACTGTTGGTTCTGATGCCGATATAGTCTTGTTTGACCCTGCTATGAAACATGTCCTCTCGGCCGAAGCACAGCACTGTAAGGCAGATTTCACAATGTTTGAAGGTAAGGAAATATTAGGTAAGCCTGTGTATTCAATGCAAAGAGGTCGAACTCTCATCGATAGGGGAGAGATGAAAAGTGAGCAAGGTGGAGCTCTATATCTTCCCGGTGACGTTGATATGACGGCCAGTGCACCGAAGGGATATAAAGTGAATTAAGGTAAACATATGAATATTGATATCCATAGCCATGTGATTCCGACACAATTTTGGAACGCATCTGATAAAGGGCAGAGTTGGTTTGGTGCCAAGCTTGTTGAGAAAGGTGGGAATTCCTATGTAGATACTATGAACCGATTTGCCGGACCTATTGAACCTAACTGGCGCCTCAGCATGGATGACCGACTGAAACTTATGGATTCCATAAACGTAGATATGCAAGTTGTATCTACTCCTCCATATTTCTTTAACTATCACCTTGATCCCGATGAGGGGGCTCAAAGCGCGAGGTCGGTGAATGAGGATTTAATGGACTATGTAGCTCATGATCCCAACCGGTTTCAGGCGCTGGCTAACGTCCCTTTGCAGAATGTAGACAAGGCGGTATCTGAATTAAGGTGGGCTATAGGAGAAGGCTTCAAAGGTGCAGAAATATCTACTAACGTGAACGGGACAAACTATGACGATCGGTCTTTGTGGCCTTTCTTTAAGGCAGCTGAAGAGCTTGATGCATTTTTGTTCTTCCACCCACATGCGCCGGCTGGTTCGGATCGAATGAAAAACTTCTATCTGGCAAACACCATAGGTAATCCTCTGGACAACACAGTGGCGATAGCCAGTATTGTGTTTGGTGGATTGTTAGATGAATGTCCCGATCTTAAATTATGCTTCGCCCATGGCGGCGGCTACGCCTGTTTTGGTATGCCAAGGATGGATAGGGGATTTAAGGTGCGTTCAGAGGCAAAAGAAAATATCACTTCCCTCCCAAGTGAATACCTTTCTAAGATATATTATGACTGTCTCACACACGGCCCGGAAGAATTAGAGTATCTCGTAAGCCGGGTCGGATTCGATAGGGTTTTATTGGGAAGCGACTTTCCATTTGATATGGGTTTGGATTCGCCGCCAGAATGGATTTCCCAAATGCCATTTTTGAATGACTCAAGCAAGGAGGCGATTTTGGGTGGCAATGCTAAAAGGCTCCTAAAGATATAGAGGCGATTCTTTTTGTTCACCAAAGAAATGCTCATATAGGAATTTCAATATCGTTTGCTACTTCAAGATAGTTAGAATGCTGACAATTTTCTCCGTGCCCAGTTACCCATTTTCGACCTCATAGAGAGTATGGACCTAACCATATGTCGACATCTAAGGGTGCAATATATCGGTTAAGTGAATATGTCTAGATGCGAACTCAGCGGGGACTGGGAGAGCTATGCGTATGGGGGGCATGCATAATGGGGTTCCAGGTTTGATGTGGGATTGGCCAATCTTCGACCCCGCATCGGTTCATCCATTCCTTGTAGGAGTTTTGCATCTTTAACAGCCGATCTTTTTCCTTCTCGGCTAGATTATTCAATTCGGTTCTATCCTCACTCATGTTATAAAGTTCCCAACCTTCACCCACTTCACTAACCAATTTCCACTCGCCATCTCTCATGGCGCGGCTTCCTTCATGTTCCCAATAAATTGAGTCAGTCCTTTCCCAATTACCTTCATTGAGAACTTCAAGAAAACTGGACCCCTCTAAGGCAGTTATAGGGTTACCGTTATATTCCTTTGGATACACTGCTTGAGCTGCATCATATATTGTGGCAGCGATGTCTATTATGTGAGTCGGTTCATGAACTATAGAGGGCTTGTTGATTCTTTTCGGCCAGCTGAGTATAAATGGGGTTGATATACCACCTTCATGGGTCCATCTTTTGAACAATCTGAACGGTGTATTACTTGCATTAGCCCAAGGCAGGTCATAACTCATAAAAGTGTCATCGGAACCCGGATTCAAATCCTTCCTATTTCCGATCTGTATTTTTCTACCATCCGGAGTTGGGGTGGAATATTGCAAAGGAGTTGGGCGTTCGGTCTCCTCGGCTAGAAATTCAGCGCAGCCCCCATTGTCGGAAAGAAACATAACAACCGTGTTTTCATCCAGTGATAATTCCTTTAATTTATCTAAAATTTTGCCGATTCCTTGATCCATCCGGTCAATCATGGCGGCATATACTGCCATCCGAAGATCTTCCCAATCTCGTTCTTCCACAGTACCCCAAGGCTTTGAAGAAGAATCCCGGGGAGATATTGCCCACTTTGGATCCAATATGCCCAGACCTTTGAGCTCCTCATGTCTGCTAGTCCTAATCTTGTCCCATCCTTGTCGGTATTTACCAACGTATTTGGCTATATCTTCTTCGTATGCATGAAGTGGCCAATGTGGGGCTGTGTAGGCAACATGCATGAAAAAAGGATTTTCAGTTTTTGAGGAATCCTCAAGCATGGAGACCGCATTATCGCTTATGGCGTCAGTTAAATAGAAATTCGAGGTGTCTATATCGAGAAAATTTTCATCTTTCATCAAAGTTCTAGGATGAAAAAAGTTAGCAGCCCCTGCTACTATGCCAAAAAATTTATCAAAACCCCTTTGTACCGGCGTAGGATGAGTTTGATTACCCGGAGTCCATGTGGAGGCATCGGTGAGATCGTACCCTCCACCAACGTGCCATTTCCCAGACATGTAGGTTTGGTAGCCGTTTTCCTTGAGGACTTCAGCAATAGTGGCAGAGGTTTCGTTAAGATAACCTTGGTATGCCGGTATATTGATCGATGTAGGCTGCCCGAAAGTGGAGACCATATGACCCACCCCCGTTTGTTGAGGGTTCAAACCGGTTAATAAGGCGGCACGCGAAGGACAACAACGAGCCGAATTGTACATTTGGGAAAACCGGATTCCATTGGAGGCTAGGGAATCAATATTAGGAGTATTTATCTCTGAGCCATAACAGCCTAAATCAGAGTATCCCATGTCATCCGCTAGGATTAATATAAAGTTGGGTTTTGATGCCAATTGATTTAGGCCTTTTACATATTTGGGTGGTAAATTATCATATATTTCAGAAACCAATCAGGGTATTGTTGGGACGGGCTTGTGCCTTAATGAGATGCCTTGAATGTTGGCTTCTCAGAACAGATTCAGTAGCTGAGAACGAACAGTCCATCATCCTGGTTGCAGGCCACACTGACCGGCTGTGTGAGCCCGTTACGGGCTGGTAAATTTCTGCCTCTGGAATGGCTGTAATTCCAGGTTCTTCCTTGAACTGTCCTGGTGATGATGTCCTTTGTTTAATTGGAGACCAGTTAATTGGCGCCGATGAAAAAGTTTTCACTGGAGAATGTCCCATTTACAATGGGGGCCGCCTCTACCTCTAACCAATTTTCCAATATAGTTGAGTACACCCCTCTGAAATCTTGGTTAGGTACAAGGTCTCCCTGCTCCAGTGCTTCTGAACGGGTTTCGGGGTAACGACTGTACATACCACCTTTAACGGCCGGGCCTATAACGAAAGATACCCCAGCTGCTCCATGATCAGTACCAGACCCGTTATCCCTAACCCTTCTTCCAAACTCTGAGAAAAGGAACATTACAACATTTTCATCGTCCCCACTCGTCTTGAGGTCATCCCAGAAATCTTGTATGGCCGCAGCCAGTTCTGTCCAAAGTTTTGAGAAAGCAGGTGCCTGTGTGGCATGGGTGTCGTAACTACCCTGTTGTGTGTAAAACACCCTTGTTCCGAGACCCGCTTTATGGACTGAAGCGACATCACGCAGGTTTTGAGCTATTTGACTATTACCGTATTCGATAGTGGACTCGTATTTTTCTGGAGCAACCTTCAGAATCTCGGCTCCATTAAGAGCATCGATTCCAGTCTGTCCAAGATAATCCATGACTGGACCTGAGCCCAGAGCGGCGCCATACATGTTTGAGAAACGAGTAAGCATTTTTTCTCTTACCTTCTCTTCTTCCACACTCGTTAGCAGTCCGTAAGTCTCTACGTCAGCAACAGAAGCTACAGATACATTTGGTGCAACCAAGGCTCTTGGTAATCCTTGCCCGATGTTTACTGCCGTAACAGGATTTTCTCCTTTGGGGTCTATTTCCCTTATCACTTTGCCCAACCATCCCTCAGTTCCAACCTTATCGGGTTCAGCAGTATGCCAAATATCCATAGCGCGGAAATGTGACCTAACTGAGTCAGCGTAACCGATACCATGGATGATAGCCATGTCCCCTGTCCTATATATGTCAGCCATCGGTCCCATTGCTGGGTGCATTGCGAACTCTTGATCGAGAGTCAACATGTTTTCCTGAGGTACTTGCAAGGACCGTCGGTTGTCGTAGTAATTGTTATCGTTATAAGGGATTATTGTATTGAAATAATCGTTGCCCCCCGTTAGCTGTACGACAACTATAACTGGGGCTTTTTCTTTAGTTACCATATAAATGTCTCCTCTCTATACCAGGTAATTCCTTGAATTATACGACCATGGTCAATTGACCGAATCGATACCCTCTCGTAGAAGCTATAAGAGCTAACATTTCTTATGTTCTTTAAGCTGAATAATCATAGTAGGCCTCCTTGCTCTTCATAGAGTTTTCTTCGCGAATCTTGTCTTTTCCGGTAAGGGGTCGATTAAGCCAAGGCATCGTACCAGGAGGTTCTCGAAAGACATTGTTGCATATCACTCAGCATAAGACATTAGTTGTTATCGGTGATTTGGAACAAAGAAAACCATAAATTGAGGTTGCAATTTGAAGGCTTTTTATCAATAATGTAGCGAATAATTTGTGCCATACTTGGGCATGATTTAATAGATTTCCAAATATCGAGATTTGTTTAGTCAGAAATCAAGAGGGAGAAGTGTTGAAAATGAATGAAATATTCAAAATGCGCTTTTTGATCATAGCTTTGGTGGCCACCTTCATTTTAGCCGTCAGTGCGGCCTGTACTACGGAAGTAGTCAAGGAAGTGGTGAAAGAGGTACCGGTAGAAGTAGTCAGGGAAGTGGTTAAGGAAGTCCAAGTAGAAGTGTATAGAGATAAAGAAGGGGCAGTCAGGACGCGAGAAGTGGAAGTGGAGGTAGTTAAAGAGGTAGAAGTAGAAGTAATAAAAGAAGTTGAGATTGAGAAGATAGTTGAGAAACTCGAAATTGTCGTCGCGACTCCCGGCCCTGTCGATTGGTATGTGCAAACCTTGGATCCGAACTACAAGCGTGGAGGAACCTTGAAATGGATCAGTCTTGGACCTCCTGCTCACTGGGATTATTTTTGTTGCGGCAGCCTTACCTGGCACGGCACGATTCACACCATGTACGACAGGCTACTGCGTCATGACACGAGGACCGCAGAAATGAACGTCATTCCAGAAATCGGTACTTCATGGGAACAATCCTCTGATGGTAAGACGTGGACATTCCAAATCAGGGATGGGGTTAAATTTCATAGCGGCCAGGACCTGACGGGTCACGATGTCAAGGCGACCTTCGACAGGGGGGTATTCCCAGATACTTTTGGAGAAGGTTTAGCCTCTGTTAATAGGGGTGTCATGCAGAGCGCCACTCTTAAGGAGATAACATCTACCGATAGTGAGGTAGTCTTCAATTTTGAAGAGGCTCCGACCATGACGCATGCGATGGCAGGATTTACTGATTTCTCATTCCATATCAGTCGTAAAGCTGACTGGGAGGAGCACAATGGTAGTTTTAAAGAAATTGACTTGAGCAAAGTCTCTGGAACGGGTCCCTTCAAGTTTGTTGAGACAACCGCAGACCATTTTCTTGTGGAGGCTAATGTAGATTATTGGAATCCTCATACTCCTTATCTTGATAGAATTGAGACCTTATGGATGCCTCCTTTCTCTCCTGCATTGACAGCAGCCGTTCAGACTCACATGGTTGATATAGCCCACGCGACGGCACCTGGTGACACCGCAAATTTAGACGCTGTACCCGGACTACAACGTAATACGGTCTTATGGCCATTCTATTGGCACATTTTATTCAATACCGACAGAGCCCCTTTTAATGATGTGCGGATGAGGCAAGCGGTCGCTCTAGTGGTTGAACCTGAAGCTCTAGTTGCCGGTATGAACCAAGCTCTCGGTGCTACGTTTGGGGGAGGATGGTTTCCAGAGGGGATGGGTATGGAATCATTCAGTGCGGATACACTGAGAACCATGAAAAATTTCAGGGCCCCAACAGAGGAGGACATAGCTGAGGCGAAAGCCCTCCTGGCTGACGCTGGATATCCGGAAGGAACACCGCTTCCTAAGCTTGATTTACCGGGAAGAAATAATAAATTCAACACGGTTGTAGTGGAACTCATACAAGCAATGCTTCTACAGCACCTAGGGTGGGAGTCAGAGCTTCGAATGGTCGATGTGGGAACGTGGCGTGAAATTAAAGCTGCTGGGGAATTTGACATAGGGCTCAATAATGCGCTGTATACTGTCCCTGCACCGGAATCCTTCCTTAGAGACATCACAGGTACCTGTGATGGTGATGTCCCTTGCAATTTCAACCTTGGTAAGTTCAAAGACCCCGTTCTGGATGACCTTTGGGCTAAACTTAAAGCTGCCGCACCAGAGGACAGGTACGCGGTATCTGTCGAGGTCTCTGACCAACTGGATATAGGGTGGCCGATTATGCCGATGACACAGGCTGGACGGAACATTGTCTGGTTCTATCCAGACGTTAAAGGGATGCCGGCTAATGGAAGCACATATGCTGGATTCGCTGAAAAAATCAGTAGATTCGACCACGTGTGGCTCGACAGATAAAATAAATCCAGAGCCAAATTTTGATGAATAACGGGGTTGTGTTGATGGGTAATACCAGTCAATGCAACCCCGTTTCTTTAACTCCTGGAGTTGAGTCTTGAGAACGTATGTATTGCGCCGAATTCTTCTGACGATCCCCACTCTATTCGGTCTAACCGTGCTTATATTTGGGGCAATGCGAGTGCTGCCCGGTGGAGGATTGGGAGCGTTTGTGGTGGATGATATGGTTTCTCAGCAATTGACCGATGTACAAATACAGGCGATAAAGAGAGAGCTCGGTCTTGATAGACCCTTATACATTCAATATTCAAGTTGGATGAGAGACGTGTTTGACGGCTCGTTTGGCTACTCACAGTCTCGAGGCGGGGAGCCTATAAGAGATCTAATTCTGAGCAGAGGTGTTATTAGTGCGGAGATAGGCATATTGTCAGTACTTTTATCTTGGGTAATAGGGCTGCCAGTAGGAATGTTGAGCGCCATAAAGCCTAATAGTATCTGGGATAAGTTGGCGAGTACCACGACAGTTTTGTTTCTGGCTTTGCCAAATTTTTGGCTTGGCTTACTTATCGTGATTGCCTGGGTAGTTTGGTGGGGTTACCATCCCCCATTCGTCGGTGTGAACCCGTGGGTGGACCCTGTGGCAAACTTTGAGATTATAATTGGACCGATTCTGGTGATGTCAACCTCGATGGCGGCCGTTATAGCCCGAATGGCGAGATCTTCTCTTTTTGAGGTACTTCGACAGGATTACGTTAAGACCGCCAGATCAAAAGGACTTGCCGAAAGGGTCGTCATAATAAGGCATGTTTTACCCAACGCTCTTTTGCCTGTGCTTACGATCAGTGGGGTGATGTTGGGGTTCGTAATGGGGGGGTCTGTAGCCGTTGAAGTCGCTTTTATGACCCCTGGACTTGGTCGATCAATAGTCTTAGCGACTATAGAGCGTGATATGAATGTAGTTCAAAGCTTGGTATTGCTCTACGGAATAATATTTATCATTGTCAACTTTATTATAGATCTTTTGTACAGCGTCCTAGACCCACGAATACGGATGTCATAAGAGGGTAACCACAGCGTGAGTATTGGACATTTTTTTCACAGTTCCGAATCGGAGGTAAATGGATTATAGATGCGTGATATTTTATCCAGGATAGTTGGGCCTGTAAAAGAATTCATCCTAACACGGCCGTGGCATTCCCTCTGGGGATTTATAGCGTTTGTGATTATACTTTTGGGTGTGTTTGCTCCAATTATTGCGCCATATAATCCCCTCACAGTAGAGTTCCATAATTTCAGAGCAGCACCCGATAGCGACCATTGGTTTGGTACCGACAACATTGGGAGAGACGTAGCTTCACGAATCATATACGGAGCCAGGTCATCACTTATTGTTGCGGCTGCTGCTGTTACTATCGGCACCCTCATTGGTGTGTTATGGGGTATTGTCAGCGGATATTTGGGAGGTAAGGTTGATTTAATTGCAGAAAGGTTTATCGAAATACTTATGGCCCTGCCGGGACTGATTTTCGCTTATATGCTGGTCATTGTTCTGGGGCCTAGTATGTGGACTGTAATTTTCGCCTTATCAGTAACGAGAATTCCAACAGTAGCAAGAACCGTGAGATCGGTTGTTTTGGTTATTAAACAGAGCATGTATATTGAAGCCGCCCAAGCAATCGGAGCTTCTCAATTTAGAATCATGTGGAGACATATTCTCCCGCAATGCGTCGCAGTTGTTATTGTGCTAATTACGATTAACATTGGGGGAATAATAATAGCCGAGGCCTCTTTGAGTTATCTTGGGGTAGGGATCAATCCCCCGACACCCTCATGGGGGAAAATGCTTGCTGAGGCAGGAGAACAACTCTACCCACTTTGGTGGTTTGTGGCCGCTCCTGGGGTGTTTATAACCCTGACGGTATTAGCATTTAACCTCTTTGGTGATGGTTTACGGGACGCACTTGATCCCAGATTGAGAGGAACAGAAAGATAGGTTTGGTTCCGGGCGAAAATTAAGTAAAATATTGTTCAGAAAGGGGAAGGATATGCCGAAACTGGAAACACTTGCTGAGCCAGTAAGACAGATGATGTTGACATGGCCTTGTATTGATAATGACGAGGCTCCGTGGACCCCAATGGCGAAACGGCTGTCCCGGGCTAGAGTTGCTCTAGTGACCACGGCGGGACTGCATGTCAGAGGAGATAAACCCTTTATACAAGATAAGGCTATGCCACTTGATGGAGGAGACACTTCCTACAGAATTATACCAAGTTCAGCAGAACCCAAAGATATTGTCCAGAGCCATACGAGTATAGCCTTTGATCATACAGGGATTTATCGTGATATAAACGTTACCTTTCCCATCAACAGATTACAGGAAATGCATCAGAGAGGAGAAATAGGTTCCCTAGCAGATAACTATTACTCGTTTATGGGAGCTGTAAGAGACGTAACCGGATTTATAGAGGAATCTGGATTAGATGTCGCGGCGAAATTAAAAAAAGACGAAGTTGATGTGGTGCTGCTGACCCCCACTTGACCTGCTTGTTCAAACGCTGTAAGCGTTATAGCTAGGGTTTTGGAAGAGGCTGGATTGACTACCACTGGCATAGTGCTAATAGAGGAGCATGCCCAGAGAGTAAAACCACCTCGCATGCTAGCAGTACCTTTTAATTTTGGAAAGGCTCTAGGGAGACCAGGTGACCCGGAATTTCAACAAACAGTTTTGAACGCCACTTTTGATTTGTTGAATCGTGATTCTAGTCCAGTGTTAGAACAGTTTGAGTCGGAGACTAACCCTGACCAGGCCATAGTGCAGGGAACCCAAGTGACTAACTCCATCAAATTGTCAAAAGGACTTGTTCTGGAAGAGGCTGATTCCTTAAAGCCTTATTACACGCAATGGGTAGAGGGGAATGCCGGCCGGACAGCCTTTGGGTTGAGTGGGCTGGAACCAGTACGCTTTAATGAAGTAATAGGATTCTTGGAAGGATACACAGGTGGTAATGTCGTCGATACAACCATGAAACCTCCCGAAACTTCACTAGCAAATTTTATCCGTTATTGTGTGGATGACATAAAATCGTACTATTATGAATCTATGATGGCTCGCGATACCTATGACAGTGATCACAAGATACACGAATGGTTCTGGTCGGAGACCGCTGCAGGAGCTTTAGTAATACGACTTGCAGAAAAGATGAAAGAGGATGAGGACGATGAGATAAAGGGCATGTCTTTTGGGATCGCTAGGTAAATAGAGAAAGGTTGACATAGGAGATAGACATGACTGTAACAGCCGAATTTCCATTGATAACCCATCTCTTGAGACGAGCGGGATTAGGTTTGAGTCACGATGAGCTTCAGGAATATGCTGAGCTTGGGTATGAAGCCGCAGTTGAAAAACTACTGAATCCTAAGTCTTATCCAAACTTTGATTATTACGACTTTATACGCCGACATCCACAGGGCGATGGCCAGGTAGGGGCCTTACCTGGTCAGATGAAATATTTTTACTATCTTCTCAACAGCAAACGCCCATTGGAAGAAAAAATGGCATTATTCTGGCACCAGGTTTTTGCAACTGGGATATCCAAGGGCATGGACCCTCACTCCATGCTTTCCCAAATGGATATGTTCAGGGAAGAAGGCATGGGGAATTACCGCTCCCTATTGATCAAGGTCGCCCAGGACCCGGCAATGATTTTCTGGCTTGATAACAATGAAAATCATAAAAATGCCCCAAATGAGAACTGGGGACGTGAATTACTCGAACTTTTTTCACTGGGTGTGGGACACTATACTGAAGAGGATGTTTACGAGTGTTCGAGGGCATTCACTGGATGGACCGCAGAGGCAAGGATTCCTGCCTTCCCATATGGAAGACACCCCTGGAAGTTCGAATTCCGACCCGAGGATCACGACTATTCTGAAAAAACTTTCCTCGGCCATACCGGAAATTTCGACGGTGAGGACATAATAGACATAATCCTTGAGCAGGAGGCCTGCCCGCGGTTTATAGCGAGGCATCTGTACAACTTTTTTGTTGAAGATGAACCTCAAGTCCCTGCCTGGAACATAGAACCTCCTAATAACCCTGAAGCCGTTGAATATCTTGCCAATCTACTGGTTGAATCCAACTATGAGATAACACCGGTGCTGAGAGGATTATTTCACTCTGACTTTTTCAAAGAGTCAGCATATAAAAGAGTTCGAAGCCCAATTGAACTAATCGTTGGTACCCTCCGTCTTGCAGAGGGCTTAATTGGCCCTGATCCGCGGGTATGGACGACGGGATATCAAGCAGGATTTATGGGCCAGGAATTATTAGACCCTCCAAGTGTCGAAGGATGGCATACAGGTAAGGAATGGATAAACAGTGGCGCATTGGTGAAAAGGGTTAACTTTGTTTCCGACACGATGAGTGATCTGACGCTACCAGGTGTAAAAAAGATTATTGGGAGGGTAGCTGAAGGATCGGCAAAAATGTCTCCCGAGCTGTTGGTTGAGCGATGTTTGGAATTAATGGGACCGCTACCGGTAAAAGATAAAACTAGGGAAGAACTCATTGATCATGCCATGGAGCATGGAGATATAGCTTGGGATGAAGACTCCTATGAGGATTCAGCTGAGAAGGCGGCAGAGATGCTAGCCCTTATAGCGTCCACAAGAGAATACCAATTTGGATAACTGTCGAATGTAAACCCAAAAGGTTTACTCGTGGTAATGGAGGTTATTTTATGCTTACAACTACAGTACAAGGCAGAACTTGGAATTTCAGCCACGCTATCGGCCATGTAGGTTCGGCAGGCGAAACTTTTTTGTGGCCTTATAGTGTCGTAACAACTGATTCCGGTGTTATGTATGTTCTAAATAGAGGTCCTGATCCGAAAGAGGGTGATGGTAATAGATTATCCAACCCGAATTTCAAGCGAATAGGAAAATGGAAATTAGACGACGAATTTGTAAGCGACTTAGCGCAAAATGACATCATGTGGCCTGTTTCATTGGCTGTTGACGAAAAGGGATTCCTTTATTGCACCGATGAAATAAAAAACAAGGTATTGAAATATAACTCAAAAGATCAGAAGGTTTTTGAGTGGGGTGTTCAAGGTTCTGCCGAAGGAGAATTTTCAAAGCCTGCTGGCATCACGTCTGATTTGGGAGGGCATCTTTATGTGGTAGATGCTGGAAATCACCGGATACAAAAATTCACAAGTGACGGCGAATTTATCCATACCTGGGGTGAATTTGGGTCAGACTCAGGGCAGCTGAGCGATCCGTGGGGTATAGCAGTTGATTCCCAAGGGTTTGTATATGTTGCCGACTGGGGTAATAATAGGGTTCAAAAATTTACAGGGGACGGTGAATGGCTCCAAAATTTTGGGGCACCATTTCCGGAAGAATTGCGATTAGATCACCCTTCAGATGTTGCCGTTGATAGCGAAGGAGATGTGTATGTTGCCGATTGGGGTAACAAAAAGGTTCAGATTTTTGATAGTGACGGCGAAATCCTCACTTCCCTTTATGGCGATGCAACTGAATTATCTCGCTCCGCTCTTAAATTCATGGATGTAAATCAGGATTATTATAAGGCGTTTAAACGGGCTAAAGACAAATCCAGGTTAGGGATTTTTGAGAGACCAACTTCTATCAGCATTACGAGAGACGACCGGATCATTATCTGTGACACCGCTAGGCAAAGGCTTCAGGTTTACGATAAAGAGAAGGGCTATATGGACCCTGAATATAATCTTTAACCCGAGTAATGATATGCTGAGATTTCGTAATTATTATTTCGTTTTATATTTATAAAAAGAAAGGTCATAAGATTAAAAAGATATCGGAAATTGTCAGAAAATGAATATGAAATAATCACTGAGAATAAAGTAGGAATTCCGATGAGGGACGGTACGATATTAGGACCGGATATCATCCACCCAAAGGATTCTGGAAAATTCTAGGTTACCTCGGAGTGAACACTTTATAACATGCAAACGGGTTAAGCCGGTTTTAAGATGAGGACGATGAGATAAAGGGCATGTCTTTTGGGATCGCTAGATAGGCGAAGGTTAAAATAGGAGATCAGTTCATGCTTACAACTACAGTACAAGGCAGAACTTGGAATTTCAGCCACGCTATCGGACATGTAGGTGCGGCAGGCGAAACTTTTTTGTTTCCCTTTAGTGTCGTAACAGCTGATTCCGGTCTTATGTATGTTCTAAATAGGGGCGAAGATCCCAAGGAGGGAGATGGTAATAGATTATCCAACCCGAATTTTAAGCGAATAGGAAAATGGAAATTAGAGGATGCATTTATAAGTGACTTCGCGCAAGACGACATCATGTGGCCTGTTTCATTGGCTGTTGATGAAAAAGGATTCCTTTATTGCACGGATGAAGTAAAAAATAAGGTACTGAAATATAATTCAAAAGATCAGAAGATTTTGGAGTGGGGTATTGAAGGTTCGGCCGAAGGACAATTTTCAAAGCCTGCTGGCATAGCCTCGGATTTGAGAGGGCATCTCTATGTGGTAGATGCTGGGAATAATCGTATACAAAAATTCACAAGGGACGGCGACTTTATCCATGCCTGGGGTGAATTTGGGTCAGACTCAGGGCAGCTGAGCGATCCGTGGGGTATAGCAGTTGATTCCCAAGGGTTTGTATATGTTGCCGACTGGGGTAATAATAGGGTTCAAAAATTTACAGGGGACGGTGAATGGCTCCAAAATTTTGGGGCACCATTTCCGGAAGAATTGCGATTAGATCACCCTTCAGATGTTGCCGTTGATAGCGAAGGAGATGTGTATGTTGCCGATTGGGGTAACAAAAAGGTTCAGATTTTTGATAGTGACGGCGAAATCCTCACTTCCCTTTATGGCGATGCAACTGAATTATCTCGCTCCGCTCTTAAATTCATGGATGTAAATCAGGATTATTATAAGGCGTTTAAACGGGCTAAAGACAAATCCAGGTTAGGGATTTTTGAGAGACCAACTTCTATCAGCATTACGAGAGACGACCGGATCATTATTTGTGACACCGCTAGGCAAAGGCTTCAGGTTTACGATAAAGAGAAAGGCTATATGGAACCTGAATATAATCTTTAACCAAACTAATGATATGCTGAGATTTTGTAATTATTATTTCGGTTTGTATTTTTAAAAAGAAAGGCGTGTCTTTTGACATCGCTAGATAAGTAAAGATTGATTAGGAGATCAGTATGACTGTAACAGCTGCATTTTCATTAATATCCCATCTTTTGAGACGGGCAGGATTAGGTTCGAGTTACGATGAGCTTCAGGAGTATGCTGAGCTTGGGTATGAAGCCGCAGTTGAGAAATTACTGAATCCGAAATCTGGTCCCAATTTTGATTATTACGAATTCATACGTAGGCACCCGCAGGCCGACGGTCCGCCCGGGTTATTACCCGGACAGATGAAATATTTCTATTTTCTTCTCAACACCAAACGACCATTGGAAGAAAAAATGGCGCTCTTCTGGCACCAGGTTTTTGCGACGGGATATTCCAAAGTGAACGATCCTGAGTCCATGCTCTCCCAAATGGATATGTTCAGGGAAGAAGGCATGGGAAATTATCGAACACTACTTATTAAACTAGCCCAGGACCCGGCCATGATTTTCTGGCTCGATAACAATGAGAATCATAAGAATGCCCCCAACGAGAACTGGGGGCGCGAACTACTGGAATTATTCTCGCTCGGGGTGGGAAATTACACCGAGGAAGATGTTTACGAATGTTCGAGGGCCTTTACAGGATGGACCGCGGAGGCAAGAATGCCTGTCTTTCCATATGGAAGGCATCCCTGGAAGTTCGAATTCCGATCCGAGGATCACGACTATTCTGAAAAAACTTTCCTTGGCCATACGGGAAATTTCGACGGTGAGGACATAATAGACATAATTCTAGAGCAGGAGGCCTGTCCGCGGTTCATAGCGAGGCATCTGTACAACTTCTTTGTTGAAGATGAACCCCAGGTACCTGCATGGAGCATAGAACCGCCTAATAATCCAGAGGCTGTTGAATATCTTGCCAATGTGTTGGTCGAATCAAACTACGAGATGACACCAGTATTGCGGAGTCTATTCCACTCCGATTTTTTCAAAGAATCGGCTTATAAACGGGTTCGAAGTCCCATTGAACTGATTGTTGGTACCCTTCGCTTAGCAGAGGACCTGATTGGCCCTGATCCCCGGGTACAGGAGGCGGTATATCAGCCGGGATTTATGGGCCAGGAATTAATGGATCCCCCCAGTGTTGAAGGTTGGCATACAGGTAAGGAATGGATAAACAGTGGCGCTCTTGTTAAAAGGGTTAACTTTGTTTCCGACACGATGAGTGATGTGACCCTACCGGGTGTAAAAAAGATTATTGGGAGGGTAGCTGAAGGATCGACAACAATGTCTCCTGAGGTGCTGGTTGAGCGATGTCTTGAGTCTATGGGTCCCTTGCCGGTAAAGGACAAGACGAGGCAAGAACTCATCGATCATGCCATGGAACACGGTGATGTAGGCTGGGATGAAGACTCTTACGAGGATTCAGCTGAGAAGGCGGCAGAGATGCTAGCCCTTATAGCGTCTACAAGAGAATACCAATTCGGATAACTAGAGAACTTAAGTCTATAAGTTTTACTCGCACTAAAGGAGGTCAGTTCATGCTTACAACTACAGTACAAGGCAGAACTTGGAATTTCAGTCACGCTATCGGGCATTTATCTATATCCGCTGAAGGTTTTTTGTTTCCCTATAGCGTCGTGACAACGGATTCAGGTTTTATGTATGTTCTAAGTAGGGCTCCTGACCCCAAAGAGGATGATGGTAATAAAAGATCCCAGCCGAATTTTAAACGGATAGGAAAATGGAAATTAGAGGATGAGTATATAAGTGACTTCGCGCAGAATGACATCATGTGGCCTGTTTCATTGGCTTTTGACGAAAAAGGATTTCTTTATTGCACAGATGAAATAAAAAATAAGGTGTTGAAATTCAACGCAGAAGATCAGAAGGTTTTTGAGTGGGGTGTTGAAGGTTCTGCCGAAGGGCAATTTTCAAAACCTGCCGGCATAGCATCTGATTTGGCAGGACATCTCTATGTGGTGGATGCTGGGAATAATCGCATACAGAAATTCACTGGTGACGGAGAATTTATCCACTCTTGGGGTGAATTTGGGTCGGAGCGCGGACAGTTTAAGGACCCGTGGGGTATAACAGTTGATTCACAAGGGTTTGTATATGTTGCCGACTGGGGCAATGACAGGGTTCAAAAATTTACAGGGGACGGTGAATGGCTCCAAAATTTTGGGGTATCATCTCCCGATGCCTTAAGACTGAATCACCCTTCTGATGTTGCCGTTGATAGTGAAGGAGATGTGTATGTTGCCGATTGGGGTAACAAAAAGGTTCAGATTTTTGACAGCGACGGGGAAATTCTCACTTCCCTTTATGGCGATGCGACCGAATTTTCTCGCTCCGCTTTGAATTTCTTGGAAGTAAATCAGGATTATTACAAGGCGTTTAAACGCGCTAAAGACAAATCCAGGTTAGGGGTTTTTGCGAGACCGACTTCTATTAGTGTTACTAAAGATGACCGGATAATTATCTGTGATGCAACCAGGCAAAGGCTTCAGGTCTACGATAAAGAGAAGGGCTATATGGATCCTGAATATAATCTCTAGATCACCTGATATTAAACCTAGACCAATATGTTTCCACAAATCGAGAGATAGGAGTCATGATTTACGAAGTTTGCGGGGCCTTCCTAAGCAAAATCCCTGCTATTAAGAGCGTCATGGGGGCAATCGAGATGTACCTGAGGGACGTTTCCAAACTTCCGAGTGATTCCTGCAAATAGCCTGTTAATGTCGGGCCGATTGCAGAGCCGATAGAAGCCATAGTCATAACGGTGGCGACGGAGACGGCAATTTCCCTTGGCTTTATGCCGCTTATGTGAAATGGAACCATATACAGGAGAGGGAAAAACCCCCAGGCTAATCCGTTCGCAAGGGCTAGGAGAATCAACCAGTTGTAACTATCGACCAAAGTCATTGCCCCGTACGTTATTGTGATGACTATACCTGACAGTATTAAGATAAGACTTCGAGATTTGGGGGATTTGCAAAATAGACCAACAATCACTCCCGAAAATCCCCCGGGAAGGATGTATAGGCCAATTATCAATCCGGATTTTCCTAGAGATATATCATAGGAGTCTGCAAACAAAGTCGGTAAGAAACTATTAAATGAAGCAAAAGACATGACTACACCCAAAAATCCTATTCCGGCAAACCAAACGTCTTTATAGCGGAAAATTCTTACGATTATTTGGAATTCACTATCCTTTTCTTTTGCCTCCTGTTCAGCGAGTGGATTTTCTTTACCGAAGATCGCCCACACTATTGCAAGGCCAAAAAATATAAAGGCAAAGGTGATCATGACATTTCTCCAATTGCCATTGAAGTGATTTAATAGCATCGGCAGTAGAAAAACACCACCACTGACTATGATTCCAAAGAATAAATTAGAGATTCCCCCTGCGTGATTTACCTCTTTTTGGGGGAGCCACTGTCGAATTAATAAGGATCTTGCCGGTTCTCGAGCGATCATGGTGACCCCAAACAGAAGCCTTCCAACAAAAATGCCGAAAAACCCTTGGGCCCAAGCTTGGACAAGAATAAATGCGCCACCTAAGACCACTGTCACTAAGGTGAGTATTTTTGGAGCATATCGGGATACCCAGAGGGCGATAACAATCATCAAGCCGACATTTGCCCAAAAGGGTGCGGAACTTAGCATGCCTTGCTGTATTGGGGTTAGATCAAATTCGGAGCTTATCGCAGGCAATAAGATGCCTATCGTATTTGCGATAAGAAATCCCATGATGTTACACAGGACAAAGAGTGTGTAAACAACCCATCGATAAGGGCTAGGTGTTACATTTTCACTTAGAGTTTTAACGCTCGATTCAAGGGGCATCGACGCTAGGCTTTTAGCTTGTCATAAACGCTAGAGAGGTTTTCACCTATACGGTCGAAGCCTCGCCACTCGCCATACTTTGGGCTCAATTCATTTATTACAGATTTACTCGCTTGCACAGAATCTTGCTCGTCGCCTATTGCGTTTTTTATCGAATCGACAAGGGCGTGAATAAAATCCTTGGCCTCCACAAGAGCGTCATGGTCACCAATCGGTCCGTGGCCTGACATGAATTGTTCTATAGGAAGAGAAGCCAGTAGATTGTCTGTGCCAGGCCAGTCATTTGGATAACAATCTCCTAGATAAGGCACACCTCCATCCTGGGCGACATCCCCGGTGAAAACAATCTTTTCCTTCGGAAGGTGAATATATATATCTCCGCTGGTATGAGCTCTGCCGAAATACTTCAGGTCCAACTCACGACCTCCGAAATATAATTGCATGCTGGTTTCGAATGTCATGTTCGGGGGAGTGATGTTAACTAAGTGACCTTCCTCAGACCAAGGATCATTGGAACTGGTAACCTTCTTTCTCCATTCTTCATTCCACTCGATATCGATCATTTCCGCATAGCAATTCTTGTGCCCGATAATTGTTGCCTCAGGGAATTCTTCGTTGCCCCAAGAGTGATCCCAATGTGAATGGGTGTCGATCACGAATTCGATAGGCTTTTCAGTGATCTTTTTTACATCTTGAATTAGATCTCTCGCAAAAGATGGAACCCTTAGGGAGTCTATTACCAATACACTATCATCTCCGACGATAATGCCGGCATTTGTAAGTCCCTCATGAAGGCGTGCGTATACACCTGTTTCAAGTTCTATTATTTCTGTTCCGGGAGTAGTCATTGCAGATTACCTCTGATATTTTTGAGTTGGTAACATGATTGGTTTCATATTAGGACTTTGGTAACAGAAGGGCAATCGATAATGAATTAAATAACGGCTAATCAGGGAATAAATGTCTTGTTCGATTAGCTATAAAAACTAAAGACAGCATGACAGGTACCTCTACAAGTACTCCGACTACAGTGGCTAGTGCAGCTCCAGAATTTAAACCAAAAAGGGATATAGCAACTGCAACAGCTAGCTCGAAGAAATTGGAAGTGCCAATGAGGCATGCGGGAGCTGCTATGGAATGTTTGAGTTTCAGAAGCTTTGCTGAACTATAGGCTAGGAAAAAAATACCATAGGTTTGAATTAATAGGGGAATAGCGATTAATGCGATAGCAAACGGCTTTGCAATTATGACCTCGGCTTGAAAACCAAAGAGCAATATAACCGTTAGCAATAACCCAAGAATTGACCAGGGTTTAAGTCTACTCAACAACGTCGCTAAGCCCGTATTTCCAGCAGTACGGTCAAATATTTTTCGAGTCAGCACACCTGCAATTAGTGGTAAAAGCACATATAAAAGAACAGAGTATATAAGGGTAACCCATGGCACTGCGATATCACTGATCCCGAGTAAAAGGCCAGCTATGGGGGCGAAAGCAAATATCATAATAATGTCATTCACAGAAACCTGTATCAGGGTATAGTTGGGATCTCCTCTGGTCATATGGCTCCAGACAAATACCATCGCGGTGCACGGCGCCACTCCCAGTAAGATCATTCCAGCGATGTATTCCGTAGCTGTCGTAGGATCTACCCAACTGGAGAAAAGAATTTTAAAAAATAGCCACCCAAGGACCGCCATAGTGAATGGTTTAACCAACCAATTTACTGCAAGTGTAAGTAGGAGGCCAGACGGGCTATTTTTGACATCTTTAATGGATGCAAAATCAATTTGAACCATCATCGGGTAAATCATAATCCAAATAAAAATGGCGACAATAAAATTGACATGGGAAAATTCCAATTTAGCGATAAAATTGAAACTTTCAGGAAAAATATTCCCAAGTAACACACCCGTTGCTATGCAAAATGCCACCCAAATTGAGAGGTAGCGTTCAAAAACCCCCATAAAAATCACCCTTTGCAAGTGCGATAGGACTGCTATATCTGATTAAGTTGCAATTATCTGTAAAAGCTATCATCTTCGATACAAGAGAACATTTAAAAAGTTGCCTCATGGATGTTTTCTGTAAATAATTCTCGATAACTCACTATCCTAGTTCTTGGGTTTTCTTGTTCCATTTATCGATGAGTTCACGTTGTTTAATTTTTGAATCTTTTGAAACATTAAAAATATTCCGACTAATTAACCTCCAATCTTGCTCCATTTTTCCTAGGGTAAAAATCCCTTCGAATGTGGACATTACTAAACCATCTTGGTCCAAGCGTGAGGCTTTAAGAAGGTAAGCCACCTTTTCGTCGTCTCTTATCACCTCGGAGTAAGATTCCAATTTACACGTACTTCCTATCCACTCTGGACGTATTTCGGAATAGAAGTCAGCAAAATAGTTAGGAACGTCCTTCTCATCTCTGTAAAAGGCTATAGGGGTGACTCCAACCGATATGTGATGCATAGGCAGGTGAAGAGTTTCTCTATACCTTTTAGGTGTGGTTCCCAAAGCCTCCACCGAATCTTTTAATGCTTTTTCTGGGTTTGATGCCATTTCGTAATTTACTCCAAAAATATAATTGTTTTCATACGTATCATATTACTAATGTTAGCAATGAGGAACAGAAATAAAGAACTTTGAATTCTTATAAAATTCTTAGAATATTCTCAAGGTTTTTTAATGAAACTTTACTAGTCTTTCCCTATCACTTTAGTAGATAATACAAATTGGAGAAAGAAAATGATTGGAATAAAGAACATAAGGTTAGTATTGGCAGGGGCGCTTATTGTCCCGGTGGCACTTGCTTCGATAGCTTGTTCCCCGATTTACGCTGACGATCCAAACGGTGTTAAAAAGGAAATATTTACACCGGAGTTGGACCTTGAAGCCTTGAACGGAAGAATTCAATCAGCGGTTGAGAGTGGAGAAATCTCCCAAGCTCAAGTGGATACCGCTATCGAAATACTTAAAAATAGATTTTCGGAAACCCGTAAGGCCGGATTCCAGCCCGGGTGGGATATTGAAGAAATAAAAGCGAAAATAGCTGCGGCTGTGGAGAGCGGTGAAATAACCCAGGCTGAGGCTGATGAAAAGTTGGCTGGCTTAGAGGAACGTAAGGAAAAGGGATGGAGGCCACATGTTAAAAAAGGCCAGCACCACAAAAAGCCTTTTATGGACATTGAAGAAATAAAAGCGAAGATATCGGCAGCAGTGGAGAGCGGTGAACTAACCCAGGATGAGGCTGATGAAAAGTTGGCCGGCTTAGAGGAACGTAAGGAAAAGGGATGGGGACCACATGCTGAAAAAGGCCAGCACCTCAAAAAGCCTTTTATGGACATTGAAGAAATAAAGGCGAAGATATCGGCAGCTGTGGAGAGCGGTGAACTGTCAGCAGTAGAAGGTGAGAGTAAGCTTCTTTATATCGACGGAAAATCTAAAAAAGCGACCTACTATTAAATAGGTGCCCAATGACTTCATCGGTATTGATAGCAGACGATGACACGGCAATTTGCGAGGCCCTCGAAAGGAGCTTAAGGTTCGAAGGCTTCAAGGTACGTTCAGCTTTTAACGGTGAGGTAGCCATTCAGGAGATAGAAAGAGATCTTCCTGACATCCTCATACTTGATATAAATATGCCGGAGGTAGACGGTATTCAGGTTACTAAGTACCTCAGGAGCCTGGATATAGATATACCCATTTGTATTTTATCTGCGAGGGATGAAGTCACGGACAGGGTTGCTGGATTGGAGGCAGGGGCAGACGACTATGTTGTAAAGCCGTTTTCATTTGAGGAATTGCTCGCGAGAATTCGGGCATTGCTAAGAAGACGCTCAGTGGACGATGCCAAAGTTGTTTCTGTGGGTGAACTTAATGTCGATCCTATGCGTAGGGCCGCCTTCTATGACGGACAACTTTTGGACTTAACCAAAAAAGAATTCGATCTAATTCATGTTTTAGCTAACAATCCAAGTTTTGTCATGAGTAGGGAACAGCTGTTAAACAAAGTATGGGGCTATGATTTTGACGTAGATACAAATGTTGTAGATGTGTTCATCGGATATCTTAGAAAGAAGTTGGAAGCCGACGGTAAGAAGAGAATCATCCAGACGGTTAGGGGAGTGGGGTTCGTACTAAATAAGTGAGCTTTAGATTTTTAATAACTTCACTCGTTTTCTTTGTTGTCACGTTAATTGTGATTTTATCAGGTACGGTCATAAATCAACTCACAGAAGAAGATCTTCGTAAACAAATAGATGCTAGGTTGAGCTGGCAAGTACAGGCTGTGTCATCGGAAGGAACACTTTCTACCATCTTGAATTTGAGGAGATTTGTCCAGCGTCAGATTGGAACCAATCCGTCTCTTGATAATTTGTTTGATGTCCAAATCCCCACACGAATATTTTTGAATAATGAATTATTCATTTATACAGACGGGTTTCCTGAAATAGTTACCACAGCAAGTAACGGATATTCGAATGTTTCGTTAGAGGGTCAGGAATGGCGGGTCTTGACAAAAACTCTACAAATTCCTAGAGGGCGCGGGCCTACTACTTCCGATCAGATGAATATACAAGTGGCTATGTCCAGAGATTTTATAAGTACCACGATGCAGGATTTTAGAAAGAGATTCATTTCAGTCGGTGTTGTATCTGTTCTATTATCAGCACTAGTAACCTGGTTGCTATGCGGAGCTCTTCTGAGACCCTTAAGGCGTCTCCAAGGCTACGCCGAAAATGTTAATGACTCCTCTGACCTGTCAGTCCGGATCCCAGAAGATTCCCTTTATTCCCTTTCTGAAGTCAGAATTCTCAGCAAGAGTTTAAACTCCATGATATCGAGATTAGAATTTAGCTCCACTCGAACTGAAAAGGCCCTGGAGACATCGAGAGGATTTGCTTCTAATTTGGCTCATGAATTAAGGACGCCCTTGACCAGTATGAAAATGAATTTGGAATTATTGGAAAAGCATGAGGAAATACCTGCTATTGAAAAAAGAAATATCTTGAATGAAGTAATAGTTCAACAAGACAGACTTTTTTCCACCTTGGAATCTTTAAGGTTACTGGCTCGTGGTGATCTTTCTGAAATAAGTGTCTTTGAAGAAGTGGATTTGGCGCCTTTGGTCAATGAATTGTCTGCCCGCCAAATAAGTAACCATGGCGGTGGTGATATTGATATTCAATTTCCAGATCCTCCTCCGCTTATATTTGGGTGGAGAGAAGGATTGACGGTTTTGTTCAATAATTTGCTTGAAAATGCATACGTTCATTCCAATGTCTCACCAGAGCAACTAGAAATTTTGATAAATGTGTCAGTTGAAGAGAAATGGGTTCGCCTTACAGTGGATGACAACGGTATAGGGGTAAAAAAACATGAAAGAAAAATAGTTCTCGACCGATTCAAAAGAGGGTCCGATAGTTATGGTCAGGGGTCTGGTCTAGGGCTTTCTTTGGTTACTCAGCAAGTTGAGATTCATTCGGGAACCATAGAAATCACGGAAAGTTCGATGGGTGGAGCAAGAGTAGAAATAGCCTTACCTATTATCATGGACCCTGAATCAGATCAAATCTAATCTGCCTAGGAAATCTAGTAATAATTTTCTGAACCCTTCACGTTCGGTGGTATATACGCCATGGCCAGCATCCTGGAAAATGTGTAATTCAGATTTTGGTAGAATTCTATCCAATATTACTGACCCTCCGGCTCCTGCTACGGTGTCCCTTCCGGCACCAACAACAAGCGTTGGTACATTTAAAGATCCTAGTTCTGGAGTCAGTGGATGCTCCCTGAGTCCACCAGTTGCCCTACACTGAGCTACATAAGAATCTAGGTGTTCAGGTAAGACTTTTGAGTATGTGCTGTTGGAAGCAGTTTTATGACCATCGAATGCTTGTGACAGTTCCTTTCCCGCTAAAGCCCTTTCGGCCCCCAATCGGGCAATTTCACCCCTTGTATACCAGTTCTCTGAGGCCTTGAGATTAACCTCGCTTGAAGTGGAATCCAATACGATTGCTAAGCATATCTCAGGAAACATGGTGGCGAACCTTTGAGCTAATACGCCGCCCCAGGACACGCCAAATATAATTGCTTTTTCAACTTCCAAGTAATGAAGCAAATCTTTCAAATCACTTGCATAAAGTGGTAGTGAATATTTTTCTGCGGAACCTGATCTACCAAGTCCCCGGTTATCCCAAGAAATTACATCGAAATGTTCGGCATACCAATCCATATCTTCCTTTTCAAATCTGGACCCGTTTCCCCCAAGACCATGGCAAAAGACGTAACTTGTCTTCCCCGAGCCGTTGCGTTCGAAGTGAATATTGGCACCAGGTAATTCAGCGATAGGCAATTGAAACTCCCAAGTAGGTCATTTTATTCTGATATTCCCAATCTGGGCTTTATTTTATATAAAAAACGGACGAGAAGCCTATCCCTAGTCGTGAATACTGCAGAGGTTTATGATAAATTACATTAAACTGGCATGATTAAGGTGAGTGAAGTTAATGGTAACGACAAGTCCTGATGTGAAGTTGATGGCTCATTTGCTAAGAAGAGCCGGATTTGGTGCAACAAAAGAGCAACTGGACCAATATATTTCAATTGGCTATGAAAAGGTCGTCGACTCTTTCATCGACACGGAAGATTCGTCACGGATCAACGATGCGTTGGTGAGACGGTATTTTCCCGATCAGTCTGTGACCCACGATACCACTGGTGCGGGATCTTATTGGTTGTATAGATTGGTATCAACAGATTCACCGTTGAGAGAAAAAATCGCTCTTTTTTGGCACAATGTTTTTGCTACCGGATACACAAAGGTAACAAATGGAAAACCAATGAGTGATCAACTGCGTATGTTTCGCAGCCATGGCCTCGCGAAACTAGACGACCTACTGCTTAAGTTATCTAGAGACCCAGCAATGATTATATGGCTGGATAATGTAGACAATCATAATGGCGCTATTAACGAGAATTATGGAAGGGAGCTTCTGGAACTGTTTTCTATGGGGGTTGGTAATTACAGTGAGGATGATATTAAAGAATGCTCCAGGGCCTTCACAGGTTGGAGTATTGCCAATTCAGATTATATAAAACAGTTGGCTGTTCGAAATTCAATAATGCCCTACGGTAAATTGGCATGGCGATATGAATATAAAGAAGACGACCATGACAATGGAGAGAAAACCTTTTTGGGACATAAAGGTAATTTCAATGGCGAAGAGATTGTAAAGATAATATGTGAACAACCAGCCACTGCCAGATTCATCTCAAGGCACCTATATCATTTTTTTGTTGCTGATGAACCGCCTGTTCCATCTTGGCCCTATAAAGAGCCCCAGGACTTGGAAGCAATTTCCATTTTAGAAAAGACATATTTTGACAGTCGATATGATATTGGTGAAATGATCAGGGTCCTTCTTAATTCTGAATTCTTCAAATCTGAAACCTGCCATTACAAAAAAATTAAGAGCCCCGCTGAATTAGCGGGTAATGTCTTAAGAACAACTGAGGAATTTGGCACCCCCAATATTCGTATTTCAGAACGTAATAGCCAGATCACATTTATGGGACAGCAACTGCTAAATCCTCCATCTGTTGAAGGTTGGCATCAAGGTCTCGAATGGATTGAGACAGGTTCTTTGACAGAGCGTGTAAATTTTGCTTCTCAACACCTTGGTGACCTATCTAAGCCTGGTGTGAGAAGGATTGTCCAAAATGTCATCGATGATGAAGGAGAATCGATATCCGCTGAGGTATGCGTTGATAAATGCCTAGATCAATTGGGTGCAATCCAAACCTCTCAATATATATACGATACCTTGGTGGAATTTGCTCAGGAAAACGGAATTCCAAGCATTAATCTGCTCAAAGACAAAGAGAAGGCAGCTAAAAAGATTTCCGAATTAATAAGCGTTATCGCATCGGTTCCAGAATTCCAACAATCTTGATGCTCATGGGGTACTTTCAGTGACTACAACGCAGACTGAAAAATCTTTTTTGAAATATAGCCATACCATAGGAATATGTGTCATGGACGGTAGGGGATTCATGTTTCCTGTAGATACCACTATTGGGAAAGATGGAAGGATGCACACCGTTAGTAGGGCATATGCTCCAGCCACAGCTCAGTTACGTATCACTATGTACGATATCGACAGTGAATATTTTGGAATCTACGGTGGCTACGGTGAAGGTCTTGGCGAATTTAGGTGGCCCACCGGTATGGCATCAGATCAAAACGGTAACGTCTACGTTAGCGATGAATTGAATAACCGGATAAATGTCTTTTCACATGAAGGTGACCCTATTAAATATTGGGGTGATCCTGGTTCCAGTGAAGGTGAATTAAATGGTCCTTCTGGAATTGCGTTTGATTCTGATGAGAATCTCTTTGTAGCCGATCATATGAATAACAGAATTCAAAAGTTTACGAAAGATGGTAATTATATTTTTAGCTTTGGAGATAAGGGGCAAGATGCTCTTAATATGCCATGGGGTGTTTTTGTTAGTGGTGATGGTTTCGTGTATGCGGCTGATTGGGGAAATGATCGTATAGTTAAATATGATTCTAGTGGAGATTTCATTAGATCCTTTGGGAGTCGGGGTTCGAGGAAGGGGCAATTCAAGAACCCATCCGGGGTGGCCGTGGATAAGGATGGATATATCTATGTGACTGACTGGGGCAACGAAAGACTTGAGATCTTGGATAAGAATGGAAATTTTATCGAGTCCCTTAGGGGCCAAGCCACGATTTCGAAATGGGCAGATGAATACTTCGACGGTAATTACGAAGAGGCAGAGCCCAGATCTCGGTCGAATCTGGAACCAGACCCGATTCAATTTGGGGGAGTACCACATGAAGAATCTGCCCATATAGAAAAGTTATTTTGGGGTCCTACTTCCGTAAAATTAGACAATGACGGTAAGGTATACGTAACAGAGAGCAACCGTCACAGAGTCCAGATATATGAGAGGACTGGGTAATTAGTTTACAGCGCCATCGATTGCAAAACTTCAGAGGCAGCGGATAAGGTAGATTCGATATCCATATCGGTATGAGATTCCGAAAGAAACCAAATTCCTCGTGAATTTATCCTGATACCCCTTTTCATCATCCCTGACACAAATACTGCGTATCTGTCGGGATCAGAATTTTCGACATGGCTTCGGTAGTCAAAGACCTCTTTACCATCGGTGAAACTGACAGCGAATACTGAACCGGGTCCTTGAATCAGCATTCCGGCTTCCAGTCTGGAATTGATGTCCTGAAGTCCTTTCATAAGCCTTTGACCGAGATCATTCAATTTCTTATTGGTTTGTATTTCCTTGTCCGATAAATGTTCCATAGATGATTTGGTCGCAGCCATCGACATTACATTTGCGTTTAAGGTTCCACCGTGCATGACTGTGCCTGCACCAATTAAGGACATTATTTCTTTACTGCCAGTCAGTATGGAGACAGGGAATCCGCCGGCAGCGGCTTTAGCGAAAGTGGCCAGGTGAGGGGTGATACCAAAAAAAGATTGAGCTCCGCCGGAATTAACCCTAAATCCCGTGATAACTTCATCAAATATGAGTAAAGAGTCATTTCGATCACAGGATTCCTTTAAATGTTCCAGGTAACCGGGTTTTGGCATTATGCAATTTGTGTTGCACATGATTGGTTCTGTAATGACCGCAGCGATTTCATCGCCCTTTTCTTCGAAAACTGTCTTTATCGCCTCAAAATTATTCCAAGGCAAAATTATTAGACCAGACTCAGAATTATCAGCAACCCCCTGGCTCATAGATTCAGGCTGAGGAAGCATGTTGTCACCCAAAGTTCTGAGTGGTGCCGCCGTGTTAAATAAAACACCATCTGACCAACCGTGGTAATGGCCTTCAAATTTTATTATTACGTTCCTCTGCGTATATGCTCTTGCCAATCGAAAGGCGGCCTCCACTGCCTCGGTTCCTGAACTTGCGAATCGGACGAGTTCAGCATTTGGAACTAGAGTTTTCACCGCCTCAGCAGCTTCTAATTCCAATAGGTGTTGACCTGCGAAAAGTTGCCCCGATTCGGATGCCTCTGTTACTGCCTGAAGTAGGAAATCGGGTGAGTGTCCAAAAATCATCGGACCTTGGCCGAGGACGTAATCTATGTACTGATTGCCATCGACATCATAAATTTTGCTGCCTTTGGCTTTGTTGTAAAACAAAGGATGGGGTGTCTCTGTCAAACGCACATTGGAATTTACCCCGCCTGCGAGAGAATTGAGAGCCCTGTTATAAAGTTCACCACTGATATCAAATGAGTGTTCCTGGTCCATATTTGTCTCCCTCCTCAAATTACGTCGGGAAGATGTTGGCGGCTTACGATTCACTACAAGCGCCTATAATACACAAACTTACTTAACAGGACATTGAGGGTAGTGAAAGATGAAACTAGCATTATTGGGGATTTCTCACGAGACAAACACCTTTTCACAAGTGCCAGCCGATTATGGTGCCTTCAATATCTATAGAGGGGACGAGATAGCCCAGGAATATCAAACATCACAAACGACTAATGCTGGGTTTTTGCAAATTTCGGAAGATCAGGATGTACAAGTAGTTCCTCTTTTGTTTGCCATTACCGGTCCTATTGGCACTATAACGACAGATGCTTTTGAATCGATAAGCCAAGAAATGTTGTCACTATTGGAAGACCGCGGGCCATGGGATGGAGTATTGCTGTCATTACATGGAGCTGCAGTGTCGGAAGGTTATCCTGATGCTGATGGTGAAATTGCCGAACGTGTCAGGACCTTGGTGGGGCCTGACGTAAAGGTCGGGTTGAGCGTGGATATGCATGCTAATCTTTCACGGAAAATGATAGAGAATGTTGACGTCGCAACGGTCTATAGGACAAATCCACATTTGGATCCGAAAATAAGAGCATTTGAATGTGCCGAAATGATTCGGGATACTATCAGAGGTGAAATTGATCCCGTCATGTGGTTAGAAATTCCTCCAGTCGTTATCAATATAGTTAAACAATTTACAGATGAAAATCCCATGAAATCTGTCATGGAAAATCTCGATAAGACCCTCTCCTTTCAAAACATAATTCATGGAAGTGTAGCTGAGGGTTATCCATATGCTGATGTCGAGGAAATGGGAATGGGATTTATTTCTATAACCGACGGGGATATAGAGGCAGCCAAAGATGCTTCGCAATGGATGGCTAAGGAGGCCTGGGATATCAGGGAACAATTTGTCGGAGATACACCTTCCATTGAAGAAGCTTTGTCATATGCAGATCAAAATTACAAAAGTGAAGAGGATGGTCCATACGTTCTAATGGACGTCGGAGATAATATTGGTGGGGGTAGTAGTGCTGATTCCACTCACATCTTGGCTGTAGCAAAAACCATGGGCATCAAAGGATACCTACAAACTCTGTGGGATCCAGAGTCTGTAGAAGCCTGTGTTGAAGCCGGGATCGGCTCTCAACTCACAGTCGCAGTTGGGGGCAAAACCGATAATATGCATGGTGTCCCTATCAAAGTAACTGGAATAGTGAGAACACTTTTTAATGGTAAGTTTGAGGATGATCGTCCAACCCATGGAGGCTTCCGATATTACGACGGTGGATTAACAGCGGTGCTTGACACTGACGATAACCATACTTTGGTTCTGACCTCCCTGCGATGCGGGAACACAAGTCGGGAGCAAATGTATACCGTGGGGGTTTATCCTGAAAAATATCGTGTGGTGGTGGCTAAAGGAGTCGTCTCCCCCAGACCCGCCTACCAGCCGATAGCAAAGGAGGTCGTTTTAGTGAACACCCCAGGGGTTACAACGTCGGACTTGAGTTTTTTTGAATATCGAAGGAGACGACCGAATCTCTTTCCCTTTGAAGAATTAGCTACCTATTCACCGGGTTGATTCTCATAGGTACCAACTATTCGACTATTTGAAATGGTGGCATCATGTTTGGGATTTCCACCTCTAGTAAGGTAGGTTTGTCTAAGGTGAGAGCTTCAGCAAGACCTTGATCAATATTGTCAGCGTCTGTTTTTATACCTTCAGCACCAAAGGATTTTGCCATTGCCACAAAATCAGGGTTAAAGAGATCTGTTCCAATATATCGGCCATTAAACTGGTGCTGCTGATCCCACCTTGAAGCACCGAATGCACCGTTATTGAAGACCACTGCTACTGTGTTGAGCCCATATCTCATTGCCGTTGAAAGTTCCTGAGGGCTGTACATGAAACCACCATCACCGCAGAGTGCTACAACTTTTCTCTCTGGAAAGGCAGTCTGACAGCCCAATGCTGTGGGGAAAGCGAACCCGAGAGTTCCAAAATATGATGACGTTACATACTTCCTAATGCTATCCATCGGCATAGCTGCGCTACTCCAATATCCGATGTTAGTCATACCCTGCACCACAATTGCATCATCCGGTAAAACATTGGATATTTTATCTATGACTGATACTTGCGGTGACGCAAGCTTAACCACCTGGTCCGCAAACTGTTTTTTTAATCTTTCAGCCCTCTCACGACGTGTTGCCAACTTAGAGTCATCTACAGATAAAGCACTGATCACTGATGTTAGCGTCTCTGAGGCATCTCCCACGATACCCAGCTCGACAGGAAAGTGTTTACCTATTTGATCCCGTTCCACATCAATTTGGAGAATTGGCGGCATGTTGTCTGGTGAGACACCCCTGAGAGACAGTCTTGTGCCGATAGCTATGACTAAATCCGTGTCTGGCAGGACTGCTTTGGCTGGGCCGACTGCGGAATTGACACCCGTCGCTAAATGACTGTCTTCTGGAATAATACCTTTTGCTTGTGGTGTCGTCATTACGGGAATTTGAAGAAGGTCTGCAAGCTGACGGACTTGGTCAGATGCCCCAGAGGAAACACTTCCACCTCCGGCAACAATGGTAGGAGATTCTGCAGATGAAATCAGTTTTACTGCAGCCATAATTTGTTCACTCGTGGCTTTCGGGTTTGGATACAGCTCTTTTTCAATTAAATCGACAGTGCCAGACTGAGTCAAAATATCAGGGGCTATCTCCAGCTCTACTGGTCCTGGTTTTCCTGTAGTCATTTGCTTAAAAGCCTCATGTACAGAGGAAGAAACTTCCGAGATGTCGGATATCCTGTGGTTCCATTTGGTAATGGGCTTAAAAACATCCAATTGTTCTGATACTTCATGGAGCTGTCCCGTGTCCTTGCCTAACATTTTGCTAGGGATTTGGCCTGATATGAGAAGGACTGGACTGGATGAGGCGTAGGCGGTGCCTAACCCGGCTGTAGCATTTAAAGCCCCGGGACCAGGAACCACCATTGCGACGCCTGGTTTTCCTGAGACTTTTGCGTAGCCGTCAGCCATATAGGTGGTCGCCTGTTCATGTCGAGTATGAATAAGATTGATCTGGTCCTGCATATCGTGAAGAACATCAAAAGCAGACATTATTTGCGCTCCCGGCAAGGAAAATATATCAGTTACACCTTCCATCACCAGTTGCTGAAACATCGCTTGAGCCCCGTTTATAGCAGGCATTTTGCACCTTCTTTACAAATTGTTTTTGGAAAACCTGATGGATTATCTCACATAACTATTAACGTGATTTGACTGATGTTGATTTTATATCGGCTGTTGAATGGGATATTCTGAGGTATAGCAGTATGTTTGAGGATCGATTGGGCTGTTAATACTGTAGAAACCTCAACACCATTTGGTTTAAATATTTCACATCCCTTAACTGGAATATGCACGGAAAAGTAAATCTTTGAGGCCGCCCGTCTGGGCAGCCCAAGACTTTTTGCGAAATGCGTAGCTTAAATATTGGTTCGGTGAGGAAACCCAAAGAATCATTGGATCCTATTTAGACTACCCTAGGTGTTTCTAGAAATAATGAAATCAGCCAAATCCAACAAAGATTTTTTGCAGTCATTATCTTCGAGTGGTTTGAGAGCCAATTTCGCCTCTTCGATCAATTGATCTGCGAACTTATAAGATTTCTCTCCGACATCTGAACCTTTTATGGCATCGACTATTTCTGAATGTAGTTCGGTGTTCGAAGGATTGGTGAGGAATAACTCCACTTTTTCTCTGCAATCTGGATCCTCGATTGCATAAATTGTTGGCAATGTGATTACCCCATTTAATAAATCACTACCGACTGGTTTACCTATTGCTTGTTGGGTTCCTGTGATGTCCAAAACGTCGTCCACCACCTGAAAAGCAAGTCCTATTTTTTCACTGTAGGTTTTCAAACTTTGGACTGTTGATTCAGAGGCTCCACTTAAAATAGCTCCTGATTCTCCTGAGGTCGAAAACAGTGAGGCGGTTTTAAAATAAATCCGTTCAAAGTACTCATCCATTCCATGTTGGATATTTCGACTATTTGCAGTTTCTTGCATCTGCCCTCTTGATAAATCCATAATTGTTTCCGAGAACCTCTTTATTACCCTGATGTTTCCAGTTGCACACACATATGTTGCCGAGGCCGCAAATACGTAGTCGCCAAGGAGAACTGCTGTATGTCGTCCCCAATTAGAGCTGACCGTAACTCGCCCTCTTCTTGTGTCGGCTTCATCCACCGTATCGTCATGTATCAATGTTGCGACATGGAGCATCTCAACGGCGGTTGCCATAGTGACAACTTTAGCTCCATTGTTGGGATGAAACCCTGCGGTAAGGAGAGTTAAAGCAGGCCTAGCTAGCTTGCCAGTGGAATCGAAGGCATGGGTGAGTAATTCTTTTAAAGACGGGAGATCAGAACTTTCAGCAAATTCTTTCAATCGATCATCAACTTGGTTAAGTTGATCAGAGATCGGTTCGAATATTGAAAAAGTTTGCAAGAGAACGGATTCCTAGGTAATACCAAGCCGGCTGACTTCTTCGTCAATCACACTATCTTCAAGTTTGATAAACAGGGCTTTTGGTTCACCTAATTTGCGGCCTTCGCTTACCTCGTCGGGTTGCCAATTCCAACCATTATCGGTAGCGGTTCCTTCAAATCCCAACATGGAATGGAGCTTCTCAACGCTAAATGGAAGGATCGGTGACAGAGTGGTTTTAAGACAATTTATTGTGTTTAGGCAATGATAAAGAGTATTGCCTGCGGAATCAGGGTCATTTTTGGCTGCGCTCCAGGGAGCTTTTGCATCCAGGTAGCGATTGGCCTCCTGGGCTAGTGACATTGAATGCTCCAGAGCCCTTCTAAACCTACAGTTTTCCAGTTCTGTGGCTACCAATAACAAGGTTTTATTTGCTTTTTCGATTAATGAATTATCGAGATTGTCTTTACCCTTGGGTTGAGGAACTACCCCATCAAAATATCTCGTAGTCATCGACAGCACTCTATGGACTAGGTTTCCAAAAGTGGCGACAAGTTCATCGTTGTTCCTCCTGACATATTCCGACCAAGAAAAGTTAGAATCGCTGGTTTCCGGCATTATGGAGGCTAACGAAAACCGAAGTGGGTCCGGGTCGTACCTTTCCAAGTAATCCTTTAAATTGACGACCCAATTTCTACTGGTAGACATCTGCCTTTCCTCCATGTTTACGTATTCGTTGGCAGGAACGTCATGTGGAAGATTCAAACCACCGTATCCCATCAGCATCGCCGGCCAAATAACGGTGTGAAACGGGATGTTGTCTTTGCCCATAAAATAGTACGGCTTGGAATCTTCTTTCCAGTAGTTTTTCCATTGATCGGGATTGTCCGTTTGTGAGGCCCATTCGATAGAGGCTGACAAATAACCAATGACAGCTTCAAACCATACATATATTCTTTTATCCTCGTAGCCTTCAAGAGGGATCGGTATTCCCCAGGTAATATCCCTCGTAATAGCCCGGTCTATCAACCCCCCCTCTAGGAATCCCAAAGTGAAATTTTTAACATTAGGTTTCCAATGAGTTTTTTCGGTGACCCAGTTGATCAAATCTTTTTCGAAAGCACTAAGTTTGAGGAAAAAGTGTTCAGTATCCCTAAATATCAGGGTTGATTCACAACCCTTGTGTTTGATAGCTATCAGGTCCTTAGGGTCAAGGGTGTTGCCACATCCATCGCATTGATCGCCCCGGGCTCCGTTGGAATTACAGTTGGGACAAATACCTTCCACGTACCGGTCGGCCAAAAACCTATTATGTTCCTCGCAAAAGGGTTGCGACATAGTGTCTTTATAAATGAAACCTTTTTCATGAAGCCTTAAGAATATATCTTGCGTAATGTCGAAATGATTTTGTGTGTGTGTAGTGGTAAAAAGATCCCAATTTATACCAAGTCCATCCCAGTCATTAAGAAATTCATTTTGATATTTTTTGGCAACTTCCTCCGGAGATACGCCTTCATTTTCAGCGGTTATGGTCACTGGAGTTCCATGAGCGTCGCTACCCGATACCATAATTACATTATTACCCTTAATGCGATGGTACCGAGCGAAAATATCTGCAGGGAGATATGCTCCTGCCACGTGTCCAAGATGGATGGATCCGTTTGCGTATGGCCATGCGACACAGACGAGAATGTTTTCGGGCATATATTAAAAATCATCTCCTGAAAAGGTCCACTCGAATGGTAGCACATGGTATTTAGGTTGGTTGCAGCCAACGCGAAAAACCGGATTAAGCCGAATTTTTTCTAACTATTCGTTTAAAGCCAATGCCCTATCTCTTAATTGCCCACATCCTGCATCGATATCAATCCCCTTTTCCATTCTTACCGTTGAGGGGACATTAAATTTTTTTAGATCGGATTGGAATCTTTGGGCCTCTTTGTAACTGGTCCGTTGGTAAGAGCCTTCCCCCGTTGGATTTACAGGGATAAGGTTTACGTGGCATAGTAAATCTTCAAGGATTTCACCTAGTTTGGCCGCATGCCTTGAGGTGTCATTTTGTCCCTTCAACAATACGTATTCTATAAATATTCTTCGTTTAGTTTTCTTTACAAAATTCTGGCATGCCTGAAGTAAATCCTCTATCGGATATCGCTTATTGACCGGAATAGTTTCTGATCTGGTTTCGTTGTCAGGAGCATGCAAGGACACGGCAAGATTTATTTGAATATCTTCCTTTGCTAGCCGTTCAATACCAGGAATCAGGCCTACAGTTGAAATTGTTATGTGTCTTGCTCCTATTCCAATTCCATTTTGGTCATTGAGAACCCTAATAGCTTCCATCATATTGTCGTAATTTGCTAAAGGTTCTCCCATACCCATAAATACGACATTTGTTACTCCTTGAATCTCCCCACGAGATCTCTTACCGATATTAACTTCTTCCTCATCCTCTGTTCTTGCAAGCCGTTCCATTACTAGTACCTGTTCGGTAATTTCCCCGACTGTCAAATTTCTCCTGAAGCCTTGCTGGCCTGTTGCACAGAAAGTACATCCCAGGGCACATCCCGCCTGAGTAGAGACACAAACTGTTTTTCTGCCTCTACGGTGTCCATCTGCTTCATAACGCATTAAAACAGTTTCAATTAGTTCCCCATCTGATAGTCTGAATAATATTTTGTCTGTGCTGCCATCCAACGATTTCTTTGACATAACAGTAAAAGAACTACCTATTGAATAGTTCTGAGACAGGACTGACCTCAGTTCCTTGCTCAAATTCGTCATATCGTGGAAGGAAGTTCGACATTCCTTATAGATAGCCCGCCAGACCTGTTCTCCTCTGAATCGAGGTTGCTGAAGACTTTGGAGACTATCGACAAGTTTGGACTTTGACAACTCCAATATTGAGGGTAGTTTGGAATCTAAGGTGAGAGGTAGGCTGTTAATTTTCATAATATTTCTGATATGGGATCAGGTTCAGTCTCGAAATCTTTGAGGTACCTATTCGGCATCAGTAAGTGTATCAAGTACCAGCTTATATGCCTCACTATTTCCAAGTTTGGCCACAGTGGCGGTTTCCCGGGAAATTTCCCTAATTCCTAGCCCTTCGGAGGATAATTTTCGTATAAGTGTAAGGATATCGGATTGGTCCCAAAGATTTGTCTCAATATTAGTTTTTGATAGGACTATTGTGAATTCCCCCTTGGGATCGGCAAAATGAACTAGCGCCTCAGAAGGAGTGCCGTGGAAAGTCTCTTCGTGAATTTTAGTCATCTCTCGTGCTATGAATACGCTGCGGTCAGGAAAGAGTAATGCCACTTTTTCAAGCAAGTTGCGGACCCTTCTCGGAGATTCAAATAACACAACGGGCAGGTTTAATGTCCCGTAATATTTCAAAAATTTCGATAAATCACCTTCCTTCCTTGGTGGGAACCCTGTGAATACGAATCCTTCTAGAGGAAATGGGCAAATGGATAAAATGGTGGTAACAGCTGACGGCCCAGGTATTCCAACCACTGTAAAGCCAGCTGAACCAACTTCCTTGACTAAATCATAACCGGGATCACTGATGCCAGGGGTGCCGGCATCGGTGGTTAAAGCGACATCATTGTCGACTAATGCGTTAAGTATTTCCGGAATTTTCCTAAAGGAATTATCTTTATTGAAACTGGTTTTTTTGGTTTTGATATCATATCGGCTTAGCAATTTTTCAGTAACTCGAGTATCTTCAGCCGCAATTAAATTCACCTCAGAAAGGATACGGATTACTCTAAAACTAACATCCTCCAGGTTGCCTATAGGAGTTCCGACTATATATAGAGTACCCATTAGGTATTTCCGATTATCTGTTGGGTGAGGTTGATATTCGCTACGTTATTTTTCAAGCAATTGGGATAGTTCTTTAGGGTGACTAAGCATTGGGTAGTGGCCGGCTTCCAGCTCATGCCATTGAGCATTTAATTTTTGAGCCGTTCGGTATTGATGGTCCCGCGAAGGATTCGCACTCAATGTACACCGGATAACTGTGGCATCCCATTTTTGGCTCCAAAACCCATCTAATTCTCCTGGGGCATCGGTCGCTTCTTTTGGGTGCATAGTAACTCTATCTATAGCCCATTTTCTGAGGTTTGGTTCTAAATCTTGAAAAAGGCGTTCTTCTATTTCCCTCTTGGATGGTCCACGGGTGAGTTCAGTGATAGCTAAAGGGTAGGATGGGTCTCTTACCACGATGTCAGCTACTTTTTCACCTGGTTGAGGGGCCAATGCATCTACAAAAAATATGTGTTGGATGCGATCACGAGATAGTTCGGCTACCCGGCAGGTGACCAGCCCCCCGGTGCTGGTTCCAACGAGGGTTATATCTGTTAAATCTTGATAGCGCAAAAGATCAGATACCTCTTTTGCCTGAGTTGAGATCGTAATACCAGGCCTTATAGATCTCGCCCGTTCCCCGCAACCATCAAGGGTAGGGGTGTAAACGGTGTGCCCTTTTCCCGCCAACTTTTCTACGGTAGGTTTCCAGATCCATCCACCTTGATAAGACCCGTGTATCAATACGTAAGTTGACATATACACCTTCCTAAAAAGTTATTGCTGAAAGTATACTACCCGTGTACTGGATCATACCTGAAATTTGAGAGGTATTAGGAATTGAGAAATGCATAAATCAATTAAGATTTCTCTTCTACTCATTTTTCTAATGGCAATACTTTTAATCACTCCTCAAGGTAAGGCTTCTGTCAAAGCAGCTCTTTTTATCCCGCAAATTTTGCCGGCGATTCCAATTAAACCTTTGGAATATGTTTCAGGCACCCCCACACGGGAGGAGATAACTTTTGAGTCCTCTGAAGGTTTGTCTGAGGCTGACATTTATATGCCTTCCGGAAAGGGGACTCATCCCGGAGTGGTTTTCTTCATGGGCATCGTTCCCCCTGACCGGGAAGAAGAACGTATCCTGGCTTTGGCAGAAGGTCTAGCTAGAACCGGTATGGTAGTTTTGATTCCCTGGCTTGATACCCAGACCGAAAATAGGCTGATAGTTGATGACATAGAAGTCCTGGTCGACGCCTTCGTGTACCTCCAAGGACATGAAAGGGTCGACAGCAAACGAGTTGGAATGGGAGGGATCTGTACAGGTGCTTCAATGGTTGTAGTTGCGGCTCAATCAGAACGAATTAATGAAGAAGTTGCTTTCATTAATTCTTTTGCTGGTTATTACAATGCTTTTGATCTCGTTAAGGCTACTTCATCGGCAACTAGATTCGAAGGAGAAGATTCTGAGGACTGGGTACCTGACAAACTAACAAAAAATTTGGTTAACACCCATTTGATTGAGGGTGCTGAAAATGATGACCAGGAAATTCTCCAAAATATATTGGATACGGGTATCTGGGATCAAGCTCAGAGCGATTCTTTGAGCAACGGTGGCAAATCTGTATTGACCTTAGTTAGCAGCCCGACATTGCAAGAGGCTGATAAAGCGGTCAATGAGCTGAATTCTAGAACAGTAGCTTTTCTTAACGCGGTTTCTCCCAGTACTAATATAAGTATGTTGAAAGCGGATGTTTTGCTGATGCATGATCTGCACGACAGGTTAGTCCCGGCCGAAGAATCGAGAAGGTTTGCAGAAGATGTAAGGCAAATTGGAGGCGAGATATATCATACTGAGTTTTCCTTGTTTCAAAATGCAGTCCGGGTGCATACAGACGAAACAGAGCAAGCGGGTACACTAAATTTTATAAAACAGGCTTTCAAACTCTATAAACACATGTATAAAATAATGTCGTTATCCTCCTAATTGGTAACAGATTACAAAATAGGGTTTTTTGAAATAGCTATGGAGGCAAAACTGGCTGAACGGTGTTGAGTCCTTTATGGGAAGGATAAAAGAATCTCTGCCGGAGGCCAGTTTATATACAAGGTAAAAAAAACACCTTTTAACGGTAATGTAATGCCCAGTAGGTTTTCATGATCAGCCAATTGATCTAGGCGTCATCGGTGGGTTGGCTTTCTTCCTCCCTTGACTGCTTGTCTTCTATTAGAGACAAAGCGGATGCAAATGGGCCAAGCAGTTTTGTGAATTCCATCGGGAATATAAATTTTGTGGAATCCCCCTTTCCCATTTCCTTTAAAGTCTCAAAATATTGTAAGCTGAGTGTTTTGGTGTCGATATTTTGCGCTACTGAATAAATTCTGTCTAAGGCAGTGCTGAAGCCTTCGGCTCGGAGAATAGAGGCCTGTTGATCTCCCTCTGCTGTAAGGATTTCAGATTGGCGTTGCCCCTCGGCCCGTAATATTTCGGCCTCCTTTTCTCCTTCTGCTACTGTTATGGAGGCCTGTCTTGTCCCTTCCGCCTCGGTAACTTCTGCTCTTCTTAATCTCTCCGCTGCCATCTGACGGTTCATTGCTGCCTGTATGTCTGTCGCAGGCTCTATTTCTTTTATTTCGACTTGTGTAACTTTGATACCCCAGCGGCCAGTAATCTCATCTAGCTTGACCCTCAATTCATCGTTGATTCTCTCACGCTGGGATAGCACCTCATCAACAGTCATTTCTCCGACCACTGCCCTCAGTATTGTCGTAGCCATTCCAATTACGGCCTGATGGTAATTGATGACCTCCAACACAACCTTCTGGGCTTCATGCTCAATTGGGCGGAGGAAAACGAGGAAATCTATGTCTAGTGGCGCATTATCACTGGTAATGTTGGTTTGACGAGGTATATCTATTACCTCTTCTCGTAGATCGATCATAGTGGTAGTTTGAATAGGCCAGACCAGAATTCGTAATCCCGGACCTTTAAGGCCGCCGGTTTCACTAAATTTGCCCAAGGTAAATACAGCTAGCCTCTCATATTGGCGGACTATCTTAATATATGGGATCATTTGAAACTCCTTATAATTCCTTTGATTTTTCAGCGACGATTAATTGCACCCCGTCATAATTGCTAATGACGACCGATCTTCCGGAATCTATTTTTAAATTACTTAACGAAGTTGCACTCCACATTTCGGACCCGACCAATACCGTACCGTTTGGATTCAAAGTCGTCTTTACAATCCCCTCACTTCCGATCAAGGTGCTGTAGTTACTTGGGCTTCCCCGGGCTATCGAATCCCGCAGAGCTAAAATTAAAAAGAAAACTAAAACTGATAAAACAAGAATTACCAACCCCAAGAGCCACATGCTCAAGGTGAATATATTTCCCTGCAAGGGATTATCTCCGAAATCCCCATACAAAAGAAACCCCCCAAGACCGAAACATATCGTTCCACCTATTGCAAAAAGACCTATTCCTGCACCCTGCGTTTCTATTACAAAAAGTATTAGCGCTGCCAGTATCAACACCATAGCAAACCAATTCACGGGTAATTGCCCCATCCCTACAAAAGCTAATGCTGTTGCAAGCAACCCAACAAACCCCCCCACCAAAATACCAGGACTAACAAATTCGATTGTCAAAGCGATGCTACCGATAGTGAGGAGTATAAAAGTTATATTAGGGTCACCGACGGCATCGAGAAATTTTTCCTTCCAGTTACGTTTACCTTCGTATAAGTTCATAGATGCGGTACTGATAGTTTTTGATCCCGATTTAGTTTCGACTGTTTCACCATCAAGAATAGTCAGCAATTGATCCCTATCTTCAGCAATATAGTCGATTATGTGGGCTTCTAAAGCTTCTTCTGAGCTATACGCCTTGGCATTTAAAACGGTGGCCTCAAGGGCCTTAACGTTTCGACCCCTGGTTTCAGCGATACTTCTCATAAGCGCCGCTGTGTCTTGAGTTGCTTTACTTGCTAAGGTTTTGTTTAAGTCAGACCCATCCGATAAAACTGGCGATGCAGCGCCGATATTAGTAGTGGGAGCCATTGCAGCTATATGTGAGGCAGCAACGAGGAAGGTGCCTGCCGACCCAGCTCTCGCACCGGATGGCGACACGTATGTGATGATCGGTACATCTGACTCCAAAAATGAGGAGACTATCCTCCGGGTCGCATCTAGCATACCCCCGGGGGTGTTTAACTCTATAAGGATACCAGTGGATTCATTAGATTCCGCTTTTGCAATCATTCTTTCCAAATAGTCAGCTGTCGAAGGCTTTATTGGCCCGTTTACTTTAAGCACCATTAAATCATTCTTAGTGGAGGCATATCCGATGTAATGGCTAAGGATTGCTAACGTGAAGACGATGGAAATAGAGATGTGGGCCACCAGCTGTAATTTACTCATAAATCGCCACCTGGAATGATTTACCATTCGGAACATTTACAATTCAAACTATTCTAGTTTGTCGTCGATCCCAACGCTATTGTTAGCCGAAATTTTGACCTTGCATTTCTCAATATCCCAGAGCGGTGGTTGGTCTGAATGAGTCTACCCCGGCCCTAAGTAAATTCCTTTCGTAGTCTACCTGAATAGCCGATGGCCTAGCAAAATATGAGGTAGGTGCAGGCTCTTCTTCTAACAGCTCAATATCGTGGCCGAGACCGATAAGGGCCTCTACTGTAGATTCAGGCATTCGGCTATCCACGTAGGTTTTGGTCCCACTGACATCAATGACAGGTTGGACAATGGCTTCTTGTGGTGTCATTCCAAACAGAATCACGTTCAAGACAACTTGAGCATTTCTATTCATGATTCTCCTAGCTCCTGGAGCGCCCTCCATTAGAACTGGACGGTTGTTTTTAAGAACCATAAATGGAGACATATTGTTCATGGGGCGTTTCCATGGCGCCATAGAATTTGGGAACCCAGGCTTAGGTATGAACCAGCCCATGCCACCAACCAAAGCAACACCAGTTCCTGCCGGGTTTAATCCCTTGGCAAAAACTCCCGTGTGGGTGCAAGATACCGCGTTCCTATTTTTATCGACTACGTTTATATGAGTAGTGTCCTCATTATTAGTATCCATGGCGGGATGTGAGGGTACCGGTACTTTTGGGGATTTTTCATAATTCCAAGGATTATGGATAGGATTTTCCATAAACTCAACTAACGGTTCACGTTGTCCAAGATTTCTTATTTCGAATGTAGGTTTCTTGACCTCCTCGGCGATTTCTTTAGCATACCCGATGGAAAGTAACCCATTTAGCGGAACAGTGGAATGTTCCCAGTCTCCAAGGTATCCAAATCTGTCAGCGAATGCGTGCCTTGCGGCCATCATGAAAGTATTCAAGTAATCGACACTGTTGTGGCCCATTTCCTTTAGGTTAAACTGGTCGAGTATATTGAGAGTTTGGAGATTGGTAATACCACCGCTTGGTGTTCTAACAACATTAACGCTGTGACCATGAAATGTGGTTTGAGCAGGTTCCTCAATTATAGGGTGGTAGTCTGATAAATCCTCCTTTCTCAAGACTCCACCATTTTTTTTCATGTGCTCGTCTATTGCGTCTGCGATTTCCCCGGAATACATGGCATCTCTTCCCTGGTAAGCCAATTTTTTAAGCAAGTTTGCCAGATCTTTTTGAATAATCTTTGTCCCTGGTTTTGGATGGCTCTTCGGCACCTTGCCATCTGGAAGCCAAATAGAGGACAACTGATTGTCGCTATTGAAGGTGTCAAACATATTGGCGGCAGACATGGTCAGAAACCAATTAGCCTCAAACCCTTCTGAAGCGAGGTGTATAGCAGGCTCCAACACTTGTTCGAACGGGAGTGTCCCAAACCTTTTGTGTGCCTCACAAAAACCTGCACATGTGGCTGGAACCGTGGCTGAAAGGGGCCCGGTGTTGTTGGCGTCATTTACTACATCAAATGTCTTGTATCCGGCACCAGTCGAGGGTCCAATCACATCGTACATGTCATCAGTAGTGCCTTGAGGAGCCCTTCCATTAAAATCGAGTCCAATAGTTCTGCCTTCTTCTGCCAGGTGAATTAACATGTAGCCCATTCCACCTATACTGGCCATGTACGGTTCTTGGACCACGTTGCAAAACCCGACGGCTACTGCAGCGTCAATAGCATTGCCTCCTGATTTCAGAATGGATAATCCTGCTTCAGCAGACAGTGGGAGGGCCGATGTTACGATGCCGTTTTCTGCTACGACTTCCTCTTTGTTGACTTTCCAAGCACTGTATAAAGACATTTCGACCCCTTTTAACCTAATTGTTCTCTTCGAATTTCATCTAACCTCATTCTCTCCTCGTCAGTCAGTGATTCATATGCCTCTCCCTTCTGCAGAATAGAGCCAGTGAATTCCGGCGAACGTTTTTCCAAGAAAGCTCGTCTACCTTCTTCCCCATCTGAACTAAGCTGGGTCAATAGAGCATTCATTAAAGTTTGGACCCTCCAGGCCTCAGTTATTGGTATATCACCAAAACGAAGCACGAATTCCTTCATCATCCTAACGGCTAAAGGAGGCATTTTAACTATTCCGGAGGCAATTTCTTCAGCTCGGGTTATCAATTCAGCATGGGGAACCACCTCGTTTATAAGGTTCATTCTTAAGGCTTCTTTGGCATCAAAAGGTTCATCGGTCAGGAGTATTTTCATAGCATCGACGTGAGAGACTTGTCGGGTTAGGTATGTTGCCCCTGGGCCACTTCCTACCCAACCTTGGCTTAACAAAGCGAATTTAAATTTGGCGTTTTCACTAGAGGCCAGTCTTATGTCTGTTGATGTCAACATTAAATAGAATCCGGCTCCTGCGGCCCAACCATTTATGGCACCAATGACAGGTTTCCAAATCTGGGGATAATGGTCTCCCAGCCTACCATCTGCACCGATTCTTGCTCCATTGACAGTACCAGCCAGAGGCCAAAATATATTTTCTGCTCTTATTCTTTCCCTTTCTTCTGGTGTTATGTCGGGACGGGAATCTAAATTGTGACCAGCGCAAAAATGTTTATCTCCGACCCCAGTCAAGATTACGGCCCTAACATCGGGGTCTTCCCACATATCTTTCCAAATTTCACTGATGTCATTGGAGGTTTGCCTATCTAAGATATTGGCTTTTGCGGGGTTATTTATTGTGACGTACCCGATATTGTCTCTTTTCAGGTAATCAACTGCCATTATTCACCTCTTTTTTAGTATATTATTTGGGTTCGTATAAATTCCTTATAAATATCGACAGGCATGCCCATCAATTCCAGATATATCCTATGGTTGCTATCTCCGATTTGCGGGGCTGGTGCTACATGGATTGGTTCGTCCTGATCAGATTTCCAAGGCATGCCTGGCATAAGCCTGGTAGCCCCGTCGGGATAAATTTGCGGTGTTAAATAGCCTGATTGGCTGATGTGGGGATCCAAATAGGCTTCCGAAATGTTTAGAGAGGGACCCGATGGAATTCCGCAGTTTTGAAAAATATGCATCGCCTCATAAGCACCTAAGGAGGATGTAAATTTGTTTATCTCCTCATCTATTTCTATTCTGTTTTCTCGGCGGGCCTCAGGAGATGAAAAAATCGGATTTTCAAAAATCTCTGGTTTGCTCAACAAATTGCATAAATTTTCCCACTGTACTTCATTTTGAATACTAATCGCGATCCATTCATCATAACCCTTACATTTATACAAACCGTGGGGACATTTAATTACATCATCATTACCGATTGGTGTCGGCAATTTATTTGTCATTTGGTATTCCAGCAGGCCTGTGGGGATCGAAGCAGTCAGAGATTCAGCCATTGAAAAATCTATGTACTGTCCTTTTCCTGTTTTCATCCTGTGATTTGTGGCGGCTATAGTGATCATGGCTAATTCCATACCAACCCATGGGTCAGCCCACAGTCCTCCCTTAATTGGCTCAGCATTTCCAAAACCTGAAATAGTGTTCCAACCTGTATAGTGCTGCAGCAAACTTCCATAGGCTACGTAATCTTTATCAGGTCCGGTGTGTCCTGTACCGGCAGAGGAAACTAATATCACATCAGGTCGCAAAGTTGTTAGAGTTTCATAATCCAATCCAATTCGTTCAAATACACCGGCAGCGAAATTTTCTATAACCACATCACAAGTGGTCACCAATTCCTTGGCGATCTCTAAACCTTCTTGCTTTGATAAATTGAGGGAACAGTATTCCTTAGATTGATTATAAACCTGGAAAGCAGCACTTCGTGAGGATGGGTCTGGCCTTCTTGAACTACCAATTTTTATAACCTCCGCACCCATTAACGCAAGATGTCGAGCAGCAGTTGGGCCTGCGATTATCCAGCTAAAATCGAGAACCCTTAAACCGGATAGAGGTAAATTATCCATCTTTGGTAAACCTCTCCAGAATTTCTTGCGTGTGTTCACCGAGCCCAGGGGCAGACGACATACTTTGTGGGATATCGGCGTTATTCAATTTGTATGGTAATCCTGGATGTAACAAAGTTCCTGCACCAGAATGGGATATCTCGACAAAAAAATCCCTGGAATCTAAATGTCTATCTACCAACAAATCCTCAATGGTATTTACGGGAAAGCAGGGTATTCTCTTTTCCTGTCCTGATCTAGCAATATCGAATTTAGATCTTGGAAACGACCACTCTGTAAGTAGCTCCCACAGCTTTGAAACGTTGGCTTGCCGGCTCTCTCGTGTTGCAAATCTTTCATCATCGGCCCAATGTGGATTGCCCATCAATTCCAACCATCTTTCCCATTGTGCATCTTCTCGGGGGGAGATTGCTACGTAACCATCGCTACATTTTAATACCCCTCCTATCGCCGACACCATTCCACCTATTGATGATCCCTTTTCTTTTGAAAGTTCACGAGTAGGTGGGGGTTGACCGAAAGCAGAATTCGCTATTCCACTGATAGCCATGGTTATCATAGAATCTAAGCCTGAAACAACGATTCTGCATCCCCTTCCGGTTTTTAATCTTTGATGGATTGCAACCATTGCGGCGGTAGATGCAGTAATGCCAGCAACCATTTCGGCTTGATATCCCCCGGCCCTTATAGCAGGTTCTACATCCGGCCTTTTCACTGGGCCTATCATTCCGTGGGCGTTGCCACTCATATGAAAGAGAACCAAGTCGTCGGCGATATATTCCGAATATGGACCGACGTCGCCGAAAGGCAATATGGAAGTCCAAATTAAAGATGGATTAATGGAACTTGTTTTTTCAAAACCCAGCTTTCGGTCGTCAAAAAAACCTAGATTTTGGTTTTCTACTACGAGGTCAAAATGAGAAAACATCGACTCAAGCTTCTGCTGACCGTATGAAGTATCTAAATCTAGACAGATACTTTTTTTACCATGGTTGTGTGCTAAAAACAGGGCGCTCTTTTCCTTGTGTGCTATCCCATCAGGGAATGGTCCGTGGGTCCTTGACGGGTCTCCCTCAAGAGACTCTATCTTCACCACCTCTGCGCCTAATTTGGCAAAATTAAGTGCGGCATACGGAGCAGAAACACCGTGCCCGATCTCTAATACTCTTAGATCACCTAAAATGCCTGTGTTTTGTGAGCCAATCACAGATTTTTACTATCTGCCTATTGCGTAAGCGTCTCTTCTTGGATCCGCCCCGGCACTTAATGCACCTGTGTCTTGGTCCACGACTATGCATGACATAGCTCCCGTGCTGGGGGACCAGTCATCGACATATTCGACATGATGGCCGCGGCTGGACAGGTTCTGGCCAACCTCTCTTGATATCCGGCCTTCCAAATGAATTAATCCGGGATGGTATGCATGTGGCCAAAAGGAGTTGGGGAAATTCCAAGGTACGAAACGAGGTGCCTCTATAGCCGCCTGCGGGTTCATACCGAATTCAACGATATTTAGGAATGTCTGTACCATGGCCGGACATTGTGCATCACCTCCAGGGGTCCCGAAGGGCATAAAAAGTTTTCCTTTCTTGAAGGCCATCGCGGGATTAGGGGTTAAACGTGGTCGTTTCCAAGGTCCAACGGAAGAAGGGTGTTCTGGATCAAGCCAGCTTTGTGTCCCCCGAGAAGATATCATCAGACCTAGCCCTGGGACTATTGGAGAGCCAAAAACTGCATCACTTGGGGTTGCTGAGAAGGAGTTCCCCCATTTGTCTACTACACAAGTATAAGATGTGTCTTGTTCCAATCTATCTCTGTTGATATCAGGATGTCCTAATTTTTCTCTTCCGCTTCTGTCTTCAAAAAGCCATGGGTTCCCCGGATCTGGCATTTCAGAAAATGCATTCTCCATCGAGATTCGTTTCCTTTGCGTCTTTGTGTATTCTTTCGACAAAAGACCATTGATGGGTACGTCGATAAAATCCGGATCGCCATAGAATTCATGACGATCCGCAAAAGACAGATTAAAGGCCTGTGACAGGAGATGGATATAGTCAGCAGTATTCTGGGGTATAGCGGCTATCTCGTCGTCTTCTAGCATTTGTAATACTTGGGCCGTAACAGGGCCTTGTGACCATGGACCGCAAGTCAAAATATCATAATCCTTGTATCTGGCGGTCGTGGGGTCTTCTATCCCTACATGGAAATCGGACATATCGGAAAGAGATAAATTACCGCCTAGTTTGTCACTGTATTCTATTATCTCCTTTGCGATATCACCCTTGTAGAAGAAATCTCTTGCCGCTTGTATGGCATCTTTTCTGCCTTTGTCTTTGCTAGTCCGTTCTACTTCGATTAAGCGCTCGAAAGTCCTTGCTAAGTCCGGTTGCTTTAATATCTCGCCCTCTTCAAGAATCCTCCCATCACGTGTGAACAATTCAAAAGTGGATCTCCATTCATCAGAATTCCGATCCACAGTTACAGCAAGTCGTTTCAGAACACTGGATGCTGTATTTGATATAGGAAAACCATCTCTAGTAAGTTCCAAGGCGGGTTGTAGAACTTGTTCAAGAGACATAGTTCCATACTCTGCGAGAGCTGTTAGCCATGCATCAGGAGCCGAAGGCACAATAGTTCTATCGATTCCTTTAGGTATGTCACCATTTAGGCGATTATTAAAGTCATCCAGGGAGGTTTTCTTTGGCCAACGACCGAGTCCACTTATAGTTTTAGTCTCATTTTTTTCGGCCATGTAGACCATTATCGGAGCCACACCCCCGAAGTTGGTGGCATTAGGTAGGGTCACATTAATGACTATCCCGGATGCTACTCCGGCATCGACAGCGTTTCCTCCATTTTCCAAAACCCGGTAACCTGCTGATGCTGCCAGATAATGCCCAGCAGAAACCATATGTGTCATGCCCATTACTGGTGGTCTGTATGCAGTTTGGGTAGTCATCTCAATCTCCCCTTTGCTTAGTAGTTAGAAGCTATATTACAAGGAAATCATGGATGCCCCAAATTCTTTGCGGAATTTAGTGATTTTTTCTTAAATATTCGATAATTTCCATCATTACTTTGCAGTCTACCTCGTTGTATTCGGAAATTTCCCGAACCATAGGAATATCAGTCATCGTGAGCCCGTGCTGTTCCGCTTGACCGTCTGCCCACCAGGCCCCAACCATTGCTCCCAGGCCATCAGTTGGTCCCGCCTCCCAAGAGGTTTCTATTAAACCCTGCGAATTTAAGGACCCTGCTATAGCTTTAAGCCCAAACCCAAAGGCACCGTTTACAACTACGGGCTCTTTTTTTATAACTTCTTTTAAAAAGTCGTACCAATTTAAGGATGGCCATTCCTTATCAATATGACGATTTTTGGCTGAATTGAAAGCCGAGTCGAAAGTTGAAACTTCTGCGTGGGACCAATGGAAAACAGTCGGCTTGTAACCGCTGGGGTCAAGACGATTTTGCACTTGGTACATATAATCCATCCACTGATCTATGATTAACCCCTCGTGTTCTTCGGTTAAACGATCGGTGGTAAAACCCCGCCATATCCATTTTTCTTCTTCCAAATGCCCGCATCCAATCATAAATATTAAAGGAGTACCTCCACTTTCCGGGCTATTTGCAAAGTCATCATTGAGATCGGAGACGGTTTCAAAATCAACGAAAAATTCAACTGTGGCGGGCTGGCGCCAAGTGTTATCGGGATCTTCAATAAATGAAGGCTCGACTGGTCCTGTTTCAATTCTATTCACATCTAGAATTGCTTGAAGGGTCTTTGCACTTCCTTTAGCCTTGATGCTAAGGTCTTCAGCCTTCAGACCATCATGATTCCATTTGAAGATACCTTCCCTGTTTGCCAGGTTTCTTTTTTCTACCCCGACTCCCCAAAGGGTGGTCAAATCTTTTAAGGTGTCGTTGATCTCGCTTTTTGCGTGGTGCCAAGGCTGATCTGCAGTGGAACTCATATTTGGTCTCAGTTCAGGTACCGATGGGATAGGGAATGGGTCCCATGAATGCCCGTTAGTTCGCACATTTCTTATCCATTCGCATGCATTAGCTACGGCATTTTCAAGGGTTCCTCTGCTTGTAGAAAAATAATCCATAGACACTTCCCCGAGGCGGTCCATAAAATTGGTTCCTCGAAGCGTCTCACCCCTGGCCGTTTGCGACCATTTCCGGCCCAGTAGATAAGCATGTGGAGGGGCGTATCCCTGCATATTACCTAAGGCCCTGTTGTATATGAAAAGTTGCAACATATAGGCCCAGGCAGACCCACTGGTCAACAAATTGCCAGCCGCCGAAAACCTGAGAGTGGTGAATTTAGCATCAAGAATTCGGTAATGCCATGACTCACTTCCTAGGAAAGGTGATCCTAGTTTGACGGATTCATCTTCTCTATATCGAGAAAATAGTTCCCCGAAAACATCACTTCTTATAAGAAAGTCTGCGATTCCGTAAGTCTCGGTTTGCTCATCCCTAAGGACAGCCTGATAAATAACTGGTGAACCCGACTGCATCGCGGATAAGGTTTTTGAGAACACGCTGTCATCGGAGCTAGATTCCATCGGTTCTCTTACCCTATGTACGGGGAATAGTTCGGAAATGTATTTCATAACGGCGGATTCGAATCGATTTCCTTGATTCATGATGAAAAGCCTAAAATCGGTTCTTTCGTCGTAATCAGAGTATTCAGTGTCTGGTTTGAAACCTTTTGATTTGCCGTGATAGTGAAGCCAGTCCAAAAGAGGATCGTTGATAGCGTAATTACGTGTTGCGGTTGCGCTGACCCAAGTTCGACGATTCAAAAAACGGGTTTCCTTAGTTCATTCAAAGCTATTCGATGTTCTACGTAGTATAAACCGGTAATTTAGATAAAGTGACAATAGTCATTGTTTTCCAGTGGGAATATTCAATTTATAAGAAGCCAACTTTCCCTACTGGTATTGGGTTGGATCGGTAGCCCCAATTAATTCAAAAGCTTCTTTCCGCTCTACACATGTACCGCATCTGCCACAATGCAGTCGGTCACCTTTGTAACAGCTCCAGGTCTCTCGGTAATCTAAACCCATATCTAAGCCGATTTGTGCAATTCCTGCCTTACTTTTATCAATGAAAGGGGTCCAAAGACAAAGGTCGGGGTCACCTGTTCCTTCGGTTGCGACTTTTTGCATGTGACCAAAAATGTTTACAAATTCAGGACGGCAATCTGGATAAATAGTATGGTCTCCGGTATGCATAGCAGCCCCTACATATTTAGATCCGAAGGAAACAGCTGCGCCATATGCTATTGTCAGGAAAATGGCATTCCGATTTGGCACCACAGTTATTGCCATATTAGATGCTGCGTAGTGACCTTCTGGTACCTCTATGCCATCATCAGTAAGGGCCGAACCTCCGAGTAGGTTTTGTATGTTGCATATATCAACGACTTGATGAGGCACACCTAGATTTTTTGAGAGTAATCTCGCATATTCAATTTCTTTTCTATGTTTTTGACCGTAATCGAAGGTGATCAGATAGGGTGAACCGCCTTCTCGCACACACATATGAGCCAGGGTGGCGGAGTCCATACCTCCACTTACAACAAGAACATGTGAATAATTAGACATTTACAAAACTTCCTTAAGATATAACTTCTTGTTCCAGTAAAGATACATATTTATCTTTCGAATAACCAAGATATCCCATTACAATGCTGCTAGAATCTTCCCCAAGATTCCTCATTGAAAACCACTTGGATCTTTCTCTTTGATTACCCGGTATCGCCTGTCCATCATATTTTTCAACTTTTTCTTCTGGCGTTTTAAAATATGCAAAATATTCTCGTTCATTTAGATGAGCATCCTCTAAAACATCTAAATTGTTTGACACTTTAGCTGCCGGGATCCCTTGGGCCTGTAATCGTCCCATTAATTCTGCAGCATCTTTGCCTGAAGTCCATTCTTCAATTATTCGAATTATGGCTTGTTCATGAGTTTTTCTACCTGAAATGTTACTGTAGTCCGCGTTGTCTAATCGGATATCGTTGATCTCATCTTTCAATCGCTCCCATTGAAAATGGCTTGTGATCGATATGGCTATCCATTTATCCTCTCCAAAACATTTAAAAACCCCGTGTGGAGAATATTGTGAATGAAGGTTACCGTTGGGATGTTGCATATAGCCGGTGGCAGAATTTGCAACAAAAAACTCGCCAAGAGTCCCTAATGGACTATCAGCAAGAGCTAAATCTATGAAACTCCCTTTGCCAGTTACCCTCCTCCTTCGAGCGAAGGCAAGAATCACATTAACGAGATTTAGACCTGATATTGGGTCAGCATAAGATAAGCCTGTCTGTAAAGGTCTATCTGGAACATAACCAATCATTGAATTTATCCCTGCCATCGCTTCCGCGGTTGATCCAAATGCAGGATATTCTGAATACGGCCCATCCAGGCCAAACCCAGGCATTGAACACATCAGCAGATTTGGGTTAGCTTCGATGAGTTTCTCATAAGTTATATCCAAATTTCTCACCACCCGTGGGCGGAAATTTTCGATTACAACATCTCCGATCGACACCAGATCTAGCAAGATATTCCTTCCCTCACGTTTGTCCAATCTTATGGCAATGTTTAGTTTATTTCTATTCAATTTGTCATTGACCTTTCCTACCCGACTTAAAGGAATTCTAGGATCACTCACTTTTATTACTTCAGCGCCAAAATCGCCCAAAGTACGTGTGCCAAGGGGTCCAGCCCAAACTCTAGTGAGGTCAATAACTCTTAGATTTCTGAGGGCTCCGGACGGGACGGTATCTACTGCAGGCATAACATATTTACCAAACGTATTCTTTTGTGTGTTCTCCCAGCATGGGAGGTCTCAAAACCTCTATTCTCTCTCCCTTAACAGTAAAAGTCGGAGAGGGATAGCTGGCTTCACCGGCAACCGGATGAGTAACCTTTTGGAAGGCATGTCGGCTTGTGTATTGTTTATCTTTGAGAATTTCATCTATTTTCTTCACTGGGGACACAGGCAACATCCAGATAGAGGAAGCTTCCTTAAAAACTTCCTCCCTTGTCTTCTCTGCCATCCAGCTTTCCATGATTTGGTCTACCATCAGACCAGATTCAGGATTCTCAAAAACATTACTGAAGCTGTCATCTTCCAGCAGGTCTAATCGGCCAAGCATTAAACAGAGTTGCTCCCAAATTGCCGCGCTTCCTCCTCCGAAAGTCATGTACCCGTCCTTTGCAGAAACTGTACAGACCCCTGGCGGAAAGCCATTAGATGAAAGGGGAGATTGTCGGTGTCCACTTCTTTGCCTGATACCTCCATCCATATCAAGAGGTGCTTGGTGTAGGTTGGCGAGAGTTTCCAGCATGGTCAATTCCAAGAACTTACCTGACTCCCCAAAAAAGTCTCTGTCCCATAGGGCCATCTGTATCGAGTTACTCCCGTTAATACCAGTAAGATAATCAGGTTGGTGCCCAGGCAGCATTAATGGTTCCTGCCCTGGGTTTCCGATCAGATTGAGTATTCCTCCAAGGGCTAATTGTATTAGAGGGGTGGATTTATAGCTGCTATATGGACCGGATAAACCAAATGGAGTTATACAAAGTTCAATTAATTGAGGCTTATCCTCTAGAAAAATTTCAGAATTTAGATTCCATTTGATCCTGGCCGACATATCCCAGTCTTCAATAAATACATCTGCCGATTCAATCAATTTTTTCAGTTGATGAAGACCCTCTGAATTCCTCCAGTCGATGACGACACTTTTTTTTCCCGTGTTGTTGTACAGATACAGTGCACTGGATTCTGTGTGGTTACTTTCAGCAAGGAAGGGTGGAGTTTTCCTACTCCAATCCCCCTCAGGTAACTCAACTTTAATAACCTCGGCGCCTAAGGAGCCAAGGAGCTTTGCCGCATAGGGGCCGGAAACACCTTGTGCCGTTTCAACGATTTTTATTCCATTTAGTGGCAGGTCATCTTCAAAATACTCAAAATTCATTTTCTGTTTAAGGCCTAACAGCCCTCTTAGGTTTTTGAGCTAATTTTTCCAACATAGGTTGAGCCAATTTCACAAACCTACAGGCGAGACGGCGAGTTTCTCTCGGATCTATCAAATCAACTACATCACCTTTATGGGCAGCCCTGAACGGGGAGCGAAGTTTGAGTAATCTTTCCTCTATCATTAACCTGTGTGCCTCGGGGTCTGGTGCATTCTCTATCTCCCTTCTATACGCGGCGGCTACACCACCTTCAATCGGTATCCCACCCCATTCTCCGGCAGGCCATCCAAATCTCAAATTTAAACCATTTGGGTGACCAAGGCTGTGCGCTGCATCAGCCGCTACCCCATAGGCCTTCCTAACATTAAATTCAATCTTCGGCACCTCTGCCTCTGCGCTCGCTATTAAAGCTCTGACTCCTCTCCTCATGGTCGCTTTTTTTTCAGCATGGGAACCAAGCATGAAACCCGGCATGTCCAAAAATATAACAACAGGGAGATTGAAGGCATCACAAAGATCGACAAAATGCGCATATTTTTCTGCAGCCCAACCGTCCATAGCCCCCGCCATGAACATAGGATCACTTCCGATTACCCCAACGCTATAGCCGTCTAGTCGTGCGAACCCTGTGATGAGTGCGCCGGCCCAGTGTCTCCTCATTTCGAAAAAAACTCCGTTGTCGACAACCAACTTAATCAATTTCCTAGGATCATAGGATCTCTTTCTGTTAGGAGGAATGATGTTTAACAGCTCTTCCGGTCTTCGATCTGGGGGGTCGCCTGTTTCAATTCTCGAAGCGACGTCATTTGTCGTATTTGGCAAATACGAAATGAATTGTTTGATCTGTTCAAAAGCTTCTTCTTCGGTATCCGCCACATTATCTACCTGACCACTTTCATGGACATGCATTTTGTAGCCCCCCAACTCTTCCTTGTCGAGATCCTCTCCGATCGCCCTTTTGACCACAGGTGGACCCGAAGGGAAGATTTGAGATTGTCCTTTAACCATAACTGTGAAATGAGACATTAGGGCAAAGGCAGCCGGTGCTCCTGCGACAGACCCCATTATTCCTGCAGCGACGGGCACCTTTTTTAGGAGTTCTATCCCTCTCCACCAGAGGGCACCATCGGGCAATCCCATATGGCCTTTGGCTTCGTCTGATTTGGCACTATGCCCGACACCTTCGACAAGTTGGATGTAAGGAATGCCGTATTGGGAGGCGAGCGGCTGCATGAAATCAGTAGGGTGTTTCCTAACATTATGTGGACTACCGCCTGATATGGTGAAATCGTCTCCCCCAATCGCGACAGGTCTTCCATCTATTTCACCGAGTCCCATAACATAAGCACCCGGTGAAAATTCAACTAAGTTACCATCATCATCGTATTCGGCGGCCCCAATCATTGGTCCGTACTCTACGAAACTTCCTTTGTCCAACATTTTGTTGACCCGTTCTCTGACAGTGTATCTACCGCCACTATGCTGTCGCTTTATTCTTTCGGCACCTCCCATTTCTTGACCTAGAGCAGTTATATAGTCTATGTCTTCAAGAGCCTTTTCCCAGGGCATACCTGGTTTCCAAGTTTCTCTATTTGGGTCTATAGGCATTAGATCCTCCAGTTAAAACATGTATGGTTTGAGAAATTAAGATTAGATTTCGATTGTCATAAGTAAGTTTTCTTCACTGACGTTCCGGTCCTCTTCCACCTCAATAGAAGTTACAGTGCCATTAACTTCAGAAAAGATCTCATTTTCCATTTTCATAGATTCAATAACAATTAAGAGATCTCCCTCAGAAACGGATTGTCCAACTTCAACCGATATTTCAATAACTTGTCCGGTCATGGGGGAATTAACCTGATGTCCAGCCATTACATATTTCTCCTGTTTTAGACAGTTTATCGGAATAAAACTGTGCCTTCTTTTTCTAATGCCTCACAATCGTCACTAGTGTACCCCAGTAATTCCATCAAGATCTCTTTGCTGCTTTCACCTACGTCTTCCGTTGTTTTCCAACCCGACATACTCGTGAAATTACCTCGAATGGATTGCCCGTCATATCGCTTTACCCCAAACAGAGGTTCATCCATATCGGCGAAAAATTCACGTTTGTTTAAATGCGTATCTGATAGTAACTGTCTGTTATTTGAAACTACACCGGCTGCGATTCCTCTATTTTGAAGTTGAAACATGACCTCTTTAGAATCCTTAGAGGCAAACCAGTCAGATATATGGGTGTCGATCATTTTTTCATCTTTCTTACGGTTTTCAAAAACACGATAGTCTTCTGAGCCTAAAATAGGGTTATCTATGATTTCAGTCAAAGTCTTCCAGGACTCTTCATTAGTTATCGAAATAGAGATCCATTGATCCTCTCCTCTCGTTTTATAGGCTCCGTGAGGAGAATAATGTTCACTTTTATTTCCATTAATTGTTGGTTCATACCCATTTGAAGAATTAGCAGCAAAAAATTCCCCCAAATTGCAAGCTGGGCTGGCCGCTAAGGCGATATCGATAAATTGACCAGTGCCGGTGATATTTCGATGTCTGAGAGCAGTTAAAAGAATTCCCATCGCATTCAAACCGGAGATTGGATCCCCGTAAGCGATACCAGTGGAAATAGGTAGGGAAGAGTCATAACCTATCAATCCTGGAATACCCGCCAAAGCCTCAGCTGTAGTACCGAAGGCCGGGTATTCAGAATACGGTCCTTCCAGCCCAAACCCAGGCATAGAACACATGATTATATGTGGGTTAATTCTGGCCAAGGTTTCATAAGTTATGTTTAAATTGCGCATTACCCTAGGACGAAAATTTTCGATGATTACGTCGGAGATTGCAGTGAGTTCCAAAAATATATTTCTTCCATCGGTTTTATCAAGCCGCAGGCCAATATTTTTCTTGTTCCTGTTGAGCTTAGAATTAAGGCCGTTCGGGCTTACCAAGGGCACTCTTGGGTCGGAAATTTTTAAAACACTGGCTCCATAATCCCCATATATCCGGGTTGCCAATGGCCCTGCCCAAACCCTGGTCAGATCTAGCACTCTAAGGCCGGCTAGGCTCCCTTGTATTTTTTCTCCTTTGGGGATCACGAACCTATTACCTCTGAGGTATGCTCACCTAACAGCGGGGCACGGGATACATAGGGAATCATATCGACAGTTTTAAAGGGAAAAGTTGGAAAACGTGCCTTGCCTGTTATCGGGTGATCGATTTCTGTGAATAGACCTCTATGTAAAAATTGTTCATCTTTTAAAACCTCAGATATCCCCAAAACCGGGGCTGTTGGCAATTCCCACGTTTCCGAGGCTTCCACCATAACCTCATGTCTCGTCCTTTCCCCAACCCATTCCCTGAGTAATGAATCCAAATAAATTGCTAAGGAGCGCCTTCCTGAACGAGTGGCGTATTGTGGGTCTTTGAGAAACTCCTCTTTGCCAATCATGATACACAATCTTTCCCATTGATCCTCCGTCGATATTCCAAAGCAAATATGCCCATCGACGCATTCAATTGTTGTGATCCCGTAATTTGCGAAAGCACTTTCCCTTTGCCAAAGGTTACCGTTTCTGTTTCTTATAAATCCTTCGTAAGTTTCCATTTCCATGGTGAATTGGTGAAGGGTGGCTAATGTTTCCATCATGGCCACCTCAACAAATTGCCCTGTCCCTGTGTGATCTCTTTCCCATAAGGCTATTTGAACAGCTCCATTTCCGTTAAGACCCGTGAGGTAGTCAGGCTGATGGCCGGGAAGCATTAGAGGCTCCTTGCCAGGTAACCCAGTCAAGTATAGGTAGCCACCGAGGGCTAATTGGATTATAGGCGTCGAAGTGAAACGGGAATAGGGTCCAGAAAGCCCAAAGGGGGTTAGACTAATTTCGATTAGCGAGGAATCTAATTTGGTGAATCTGTCTTTTTCTATACCGTTTAATACTCGCGAGGGAATATCCCAGTCCTCAATCAGTATGTCAGCCTCCGAAACAAGATCTGTGAGCTTTGAAACCCCTTTTGGTACAGATAAATCCAACAAAACACTCCTTTTACCGGAATTGTTGTATTGATATGTTGCACTTGATTCGATATTTTCATCATCGCCGAGAAAAGGTCCTATGCTCCTGGACCAATCCCCTGCGGGGGGCTCTATTTTGACAACATCAGCCCCAAAAGCTGCAAGTATCCGACCACAATGAGGCCCAGCTACACCTTGGGCAACCTCAATCACCTTTAATCCCGCTAGCGGCAAGGATTGCCTTGATTTATCCAAGGGGTGACCTTGAAATTAATGTCTGATTATTTGCTGGATACATAGCAGCAGATATTACATAAATGTTCAAAAGATTGCTTGACTCCTGCCCTATTAAACCAGAGTTGTATTACCCTAAATAAAATAGTACTTTACCTTTCATGCTTTTCCTAAAAACCATCTCGATCCAGAGGATTGAGATCCTGGGTCTACTGTTGGTGATCTTTTTCGCAGTGTCCCTGCGATTTTACGAACTCGACCGCGGGTATTCAGGGCTAGGAATTTATTCGGCCACATCTTTAAATACAGGTACATCTCTTCACAATTGGTTTTTCCCCAGCATTTTTGTCGATGGGTCTATTATTGCCGACAAACCACCACTCTTTTTCTGGGTACAGGGTCTATTTTTAAAAATTCTCGGCCCGATAAATATGGCCCTTAGGTTACCGGCGGCTCTGTGTGGAACATTTTGCGTAGTATTGCTGTATTTGATTTTGAGAAGGACCTACGGAGTTTTAACTGCATTTGCCGGAGGATTATTTCTTGCAATAGCACCGATTGACGTCAATTTCTCAAGGGGTGTTTTCTTGGAACCCCTTACCACCGCACTAATATTACTCTCGATATTTATGCTACTTATTGGAGTTGAAAGAAAGCAGGTTAAATTCATTTACATAGCTTCAGCTGTCATTGGAATTGCCTTCATGTCGAAACTTTGGCAGGGCTTACTTCCTGTGCCGGCGCTTGCAGTTTTTGTGATTATCTTGCGCTGGGAAGCGTGGGGGAGATTTCTTAAGACTGCAACTGTTGCCTTCGTCATTTTCATCATTACAGCTCTAGTTTGGCCGACGCTCGTTTGGCTATTTGATTCCCACTATGACGCGGTGATGCATTCAGAAAATATATGGGACATGATTTTTGGATGGAATCTATTCGATCGATTTGGTGGCCTGCAGTATGGTTCGACCCATGACCCTAGTTGGTTTTGGTTTTTAACCGGGCCAATGCAGATATTCTTAGGTATCACATTTATACCCCTAGCTGTGCTTGGTGGGCTGAAGACTGTATATGATTTGCCAGCTAAAATATTTTCAAAGACCAGCAGTAAAGAAAAATTAGTCCCATGTATTGGTCTTATATGGCTCATGTGGTTGTTAATCTGTATAGTCGGGTTTGGTGGAGCCACTGTGCGATTATCGAGCTACTGGGCCTCTGCGGTCCCTGCAATTTGTGCTTTGTCTGCAATCGGAATGGTGGGATTAATCAAAGATCGTCAGGGGCACTCACAGTGGTATCGTGCTATTTCGTACACGGTACTTATGGTCGGGCTTCTTTATATTTCCAACGCCTTATCCAATGTAGTACCCCTATGGATAGGATATAAATATCTCAGTTACCTGTGCCTGCTCAGTGCTATCATTTTCCCTATTTTTCTATTTTTCAAACCGGGGGTTGATTCAAACCATTACTCAACAGGGGAGAGAGTTTTAAGCAATGGTCTTTTGATTACTTTCGCACTCATCCTTGTTTCCAATCTTTCCATTACTTTCTACAATCTTACCAATCCCCGAGATGATACTTTAGGTCGAATTGGATTTGATCAAATGCCTGTAAGCTTCGGTGGAGGAGGAAGAGACTATAAAGTGGATCCTAAAATAGAACGGGCCCGACTTCGAGGAACAGTGATTACGGCGATTGTTCGGGCGGAACCTCATGATTTAACCGAAGCCATTGAATATATCTATCGTAGATATAAAGAAGGAGAAGGGTCAGGTAGATATCTTATGGCTACTGATTCCTACAATACGGCAGCGAAAGTCGCCTATCATGCGGCAGAATTTTCACCACATATTCCTCGCTTACCAATTCTCCCGATATATTCAGAATATCAAGATACTTGGATCACTTCTCTGGAAGATCTCGAAAAAATATCTGATGATGGGGATTTGAAATTTATTCTAACCTCCAAAGATATGCAGACGATGAATTTTGAATTTTGGACTTGGCTGTCCGGAAATGCTGAAGATGTGACGATCGTGTCAGGGCTGCCTTATTATGGTGAGATCCGCCTTTTTAAGCTCATGGAGGAGGATTCCAAATATAGAGGCTATTCCCAATGGCTCGAACGTAATCAAGCAGCCAGCCGGTAAGATAGGCAAACTCTTTTTAATAAGTAAGATAAGGCAGGGCAAAGGATATTTAAGTTAAGGATTTGACATGTACTTTAGGCAAACAGAAGGGAGTGATGAGAAAAAGTTTCAACGTATACATGATGGTCACGGACTCATAAAACGCCGGAATCTTTTTGGATCTTTCAGCAATCTCCCCATTCAAATTGAAATCTGGGAGTTAGATGAAGGGGTCAGTGAAGGAGATCATATTCATGGAGACGCCCGTCCACTGGAAGAAATCTATTATTTCCTGGAAGGTAGTGGGGAGATGACAATCGAAGGAGAAAAAGTTTTGGTTGAGAAAAACGATGGCTTAATGGTTCCGCCAGGGGTTGGGCATGGCATAAAAAATACCGGTGCAGGCCCCTTGAAAATGATGATTGTCTGGGGCATATCATCATAAAAAGAGGATCGTAACAAACCGTATGGACATGAGATGAATATAAAAAGGAAAGGGTTAAGATGAAATATGACTTCATAATCGTCGGAGGAGGATCGGCTGGCTCAGTACTGGCCACCCGTTTGTCTGAAGATCCCAACAAGTCAATTTTGTTACTTGAAGCAGGACCTGATTATCGCACTTTTGAGGACACTCCAAATATAGTCAAATATGGAAATATTCCATGGCCCGCCTCCTATGGCCCGGAAGCCCCCGTGTGGGGGTACAAAGCCACAGCTGTATCAGGACGTGACCCTTTTGGGCTTCCTAGAGGGAAAATCATTGGAGGCTCGAGCTCCGTTAATGGCCAGGTATTCTTTCGTGGAATTCCTGAGGATTATGATGAGTGGGAAGAGTTGGGAAATAATGGCTGGTCCTATTTGGATGTTCTCCAATATTTTAGGAAATCAGAAAACGACCTAACTTTTGGCTCTGATGACTTTCACGGCAATGAAGGTCCAATCCCAGTACGTAGATATTCAGAGAATGAACTTATGCCTTCTTCAAAAGCCTTTCTTCAGACCTGTATGAGTCAAGGCTACGAATTCACTGAAGACCAAAACCATCCTGAATCCACTGGCGTCGGCATGAAACCATTGAACAATGTAGATGGAGTGCGGATGAGTGTTGCATTAACTTATCTCTCAATAGCCCGACATCGTTTGAATTTAACTATACGAGGGGAGGTATTTGTCCGAAAGGTAAGATTTGATGATCGTAAAGCCATCGGTGTTCAAGTGGAAAGCCAAGGAGATATCTTTAACCTAGATGCTGAGGAGATCATTCTCTGCGGGGGTGCGATAAACTCTCCACAACTACTTATGTTGTCTGGAATTGGACCCGAGCAGGCTTTAAAAGACCTGGACATAGATCTTGTGAAGGATCTTCCAGGTGTAGGAAAAAACCTTAGGGATCATCCTTCGGCTTTTCTACTGTTCGAATCATGTATGGATCAAGTAGGAGACGATCCTAAGGCCCAACAGGTTGGTATGAGGTTCACCACGCCAGGATCAGAAATTAGAAACGATATGCAAATGAGTCCTATTTTTATGACCAGTGAACATCGGCCAGACACTATTCCTTTGGACCCAGACAAAAATTACCTCGGTTTCAGCGTGGCACTTCAAAAGGCATTGAGCAATGGGGAAATCACATTGAAATCTTCAGACCCAACGGAGCATCCAACCCTGTTTTATAACTATTTGGATCACCCGGAAGATCTACGTAGAATGAGGGAGGCTGTAAAAATTTGCCTCCGGATAACAGAAGATGAGAATTTTAAATCGATCATTAAATCAAGAATCAATCCTACTGATCTGGACGTGAGTTCTGACAAGAGTATAGATGAATGGTTGTATTCAATAGTTGGTACGCAGCATCATTCATCAGGGACTTGTAAAATGGGCCCAGAGAACGATGATTTGGCAGTTGTAACTGAGACCGGACTTGTATACGGAGTCTATAACCTGAGAGTCGCAGACGCATCGATAATGCCGGATGTGGTAAGGGCAAATACAAACGCCACTGTGATAATGATGGCCGAAAAAATTGCGGACGACATAATCAGTTACTCTAAATAACTAGATTTAAATAAAGGAAGGGTTCACATGACTGGCACAGAAAACAGGAGATTGCTAGCTCATCTTATGAGACGGGCTGGCTTCGGGGCGACTTCATCGGAACTGGATGAGTTGTCAAAAATCTCATATGAGAAGGTTGTCGACACGCTGCTGGACCCGCCGGATAGATCTTGGATGGGGGAACATCTGATTAGAAGATTCCATCATGAACAATCAGGGATGATGAGTGCTTTTGGTCCGAGCGAATACTGGCTTTATCAGATGGTAACCACCAAGGCACCATTAGTAGAGAAAATGACCCTGTTCTGGCATGGTATTTTTGCAACTGGCTATCCTAAAGTTATCCATGGGAAAGTTTTATCCAATCAAATAGCCATGTTCAGAAGACACGGTCTTAGCCAACTTGATCACCTGCTGATAGAGCTATCGAAAGATCCTGCAATGATCGTATGGCTAGACAACCAGGAAAACCACAACGGTGCTATCAATGAGAATTATGGTAGGGAACTGTTGGAATTATTTTCAATGGGAGTTGGTAACTATTCTGAAGACGACATAAAGGAAGCCGCGAGAGCCTTCACTGGATGGAGTATAGGAAATACGGAGTACATGGTTTTGAGATCAGACCGTGATTCCGATATGCCTTATGGAAGAATAGCATGGCATTTTGAATTCAAAGATGATGATCATGACTATGGGGAAAAGACCTTTTTGGGACAAACCGGTAATTTTGATGGTGTGGACATCGTAGAAATCATCTGTGACCAAGAAGCAACTGCCAATTATATCGCGCGGCACATGTATAACTTTTTTGTTAGGGATGAGGTGGCTATTCCGTCATGGAATGAAATTCCGGCTATTGATGAAGAGGCGATTGAGATATTGAAGGAATCCTATTTCCAGAACAATCATTCAATGAAAGAAATGTTACGTACTCTCTTCAATTCTTATTTTTTTAAGGATGAAATGACTTGGTATCAAAGAATGAAAAGTCCTGCTGAATTGGTAGCAGGAGTATTGAGATTGTCAGGGCAACTAGATAGACCAAGGCGCGACATCATAGAACACACCATGAAGATGACCTTTATGGGGCAGCATTTAACAAACCCTCCCAGCGTTGAAGGGTGGCATGAAGGTGAAGAATGGATAGAAACCGGGGCCCTTGTTGAAAGAGTTAACTTTGCGACAGAGCAATTGGGAAACCTCAAAATGCCAGGTGTGGCCGCCATGGTTGACGATGTACTCAGTATGGCAGTAGATGAAAAAAACATCCTCGAATTATGCCTTAACCAAATGGGCAGTCTTGAGGTGAAAGAGCCAATTAGGATCGTCTTGCAGGAGACTGTCAAGAAAAGCGGAGAAATCGATCGATCTACCATAGAGGACTTATTCAGAGTCATAGCCGCATCCCCCGAATATCAAAGATGTTAGCGATTTTTTCTTATCAGGAGTTGTAGGAATGGTTATAAGACAAAAACCGGAACCACTGGTCTATGAGAGAACACTTGGAATGTCTGTCATGGAAGGTAAAGGCTTTTATTATCCAAACGATGCGGCGGTTTCCTCGGATGGAAAAATATATGTTCTCAATCGCTCGCTGGAAGCCCGGGGAAGTGGACGCGGAATGAGAGTTACAATCTGTGATTCCTCCGATGCATTTCATGGTGATTTTGGTGAATTTGGAGAAGGCCCAGGGCAATTTATGTGGCCGTCGGCAATCGCTGAAGGCCCTGGTCAGGATATCTATGTGACAGATGAGCATCTCCATAAAATTATGATGTTTTCACCAGACGGCCTTTTCCTTAAAGAGTGGGGGGAACTTGGCTCAGAGGCTGGACATTTGGATAGTCCTTCAGGAATTGCTTTCAATAGTGCAGGGGAACTTTTTGTATCCGATACCTATAACAACCGTATTCAAGTTTTCACTTCATCTGGAGAATATGTTCGCTCCTTCGGGAGCGACGGAGACCTAAATCTTCCCTGGCGTTTAAATTTCGATTCATCAGACCACCTATATGTCGCGGATTGGGGAAATGACAGGATATGTAAATACAATCCTGATGGTCATTTTATTACATCATACGGTGAAACTGGTGACGGAGAAGGGGAGTTTTTACACCCCGCCGATGTGGTAATTGACGATTTCGGACGGATGTTTATCTGTGATTGGGGCAACGAAAGAATCCAGGTTCTTAATGCAGACGGGGAGTTTCTCCAGATGAATCTAGGTCAATCGGATCTTTCTCCATGGGCGGCTAATTTCCTGAATATAAATGTAGAAGAAGGTCAGGCAAGAGAAAGGTCTGATCTTCATAAAAAAGATATAAAATTTGCGAATCCAGAAGATAGACACGAAATCTCTTCACATATCGAGGAATATTTCTGGTCTCCAATGGCATTATCATTGACTCCAGATGGGCATCTTTATGTCATTGAAAGTAACCGGCACAGGATACAAATATTTAAGACCGTAATCTAATCGAACTTACCAACTAGAGAAGTCAGAACCAAAATCTCACCATTCTGCCTGGAAACCCCGATTTTTAAAGCTGCCTCAGCCGCGGATCTAATTTATCTCTTAGCCAATCACCTAAAAAGTTCATTGAAAACACGATGAGGAGGATAGCTAGGCCAGGGAAAAAGCAAATCCACCAAGCGGTAGACATGTAATTTCTACCCTCTGCCACCATACTACCCCAGGATGGTTGAGGTGCCGGTATACCGACTCCCAAGAAGCTTAAGACGGATTCAGTAACTACCAGTGAACCGACTTGCAGAGAGGCCAGAACAAGAACCGTGTTAAAGAGCCCGGGCAATATATGTCTTAAGCAAATCCGTAGTGGGGAGGTTCCAGATACTATGGCAAGAGAAACATAGTCCATCTGTTTCAAAGATAATGTTTCTGCCCTGACTTGTCTGGCAAATGGAGGCCAAGTAAAAATCGAAAGCAAGATTATGACCAACATAAGGCTAGGGGACCAAATGACTGCTGCTACCAACACAACTAAAATAAACGGTATTGCGTACATAAAATCAACCAATCGCATTATGATTTCATCCACAACCCCACCGAGGTAACCTGACATAAGACCTAATAACGTACCTATGAACGTACCAAAAAACAAAACCGTACCAGCAACAATCAAAGAAATCCTCGTACCGTAAATGATCCTTGTGAGGACGTCTCGTCCAATGTGATCACCGCCTAGAAAGTATGGAGATTCATTATTCTCGCTCAACCAAGATGGTTCTATGTTTCTCAAATCCAGATCTCCTTCTAAAGGAGGGTAGGGGGATATGAGAGGGGCGAAAATACCGACCAGTAAAAGAATTACAATGGTGGCAACTGGTAAAATCGGCAGAGATCTTATTTGTCCCCAAAGGCTGCGTTTGCTTGATAAAGTTACCACTTGCTTACTCTTCCTTAACTTATTCTAATTCTGGGGTCTAATAAGGCATAAAGAATGTCCGCCACTAGACTACATAGTAGAAATATCACAGAGAAAACGAGTGCCAGACCTGTAATTAAGGGGAAATCCGTGTTGAGGGCTGCCATCACAGATAGCCTGCCGAGTCCGGGCCAAGCGAAGACCGTTTCTACAACGACAGTTCCCGTAAGAAAATTCGCCAATAATATAGCAGCATAAGTTAAAGGGGCTATCAAGGAATTTCTAAATGCGTGCTTCCATATTATGGCTTTCGTTGATACTCCTTTAGCTCTCGCTAATTTGACATATTCGCTATCAAGTACCTCCAACATAGATGAACGAGTTAAGCGTAACAGGCCAGCTGCCGGAAGCCATCCTAGTGTTATAACCGGCATAACGTAGTGGGTCCAATCCCCTTTTCTAGATGTCGGAAGCCACCCGAGATATACGCTGAAAATCCAGATGAAGACTAGGGCTATCCAAAAAGGAGGTGCAGCCTGACCAAGGAGAGCAAAACTTCGGCCCAAGTAATCCCACCCGGTCGTTCTTTTAACAGCAGACAATATGCCCAGTGGAACTCCTATAAGTAATGCGCATAAGAAAGAAATACCTGATAATTGCAACGTTGCAGGTAGGAATTTTAATATCAAATCTAGTGAATTACGTCTGAAATGAACAGAGTCACCAAAGTCTCCCTGGGCGGCGTTTTTCACCCAAACCAGATACTGGACGATTAGCGGTTTGTCCAGACCCATTGCCTTTCCCTGGGCCTCCCATACTTCGGCGGTCATGCGGGTATAGGAAGACATATAAAGATATCGGGGGTCACCAGTCGCTCTGGACAACATGAAAACTACCAATGTAATTGCTATGACCACAATAACCAGTGAGATCAATCGTCTAGTTATGAATGTTCCCAAATCTTATTCCTAAAAAGAGGAAGCGCCCGCACCGAAAGGGGTGCGGACGCTCCTTAGTTTCTTACTCGTCCCAGACTGGCAGGTTACTCTGACAGTACTATAGTTTCAGCACTATTGAAGTATCCAGTCATATATGGGCGCCATTCCACAATCTTAGGGGAGTAAATAAAGTAATTCCCCACTGTAGCAACAGCTGATTGAGTTTGCCAGTGTGACATATATTCAGTCATGGCAACATTGTTGGCTAGTCTCTTATTCATGTCTGGTTCTATGTCGTTTTGCTTACCAATTGCGCAAATGTCATCCGGCAAGGTTACCCCACCAAGGTGGCCTGGATGCGCACAGTAGAAGTTGGCGATTGATTGTCCGGGTAGCCAGCCGATCCCGTGCAACCACGGTGTGTTCATGGTTTTATCGACTGATTCAGGCCTTCGAACGGCATAGTCAGCATGATCAATGGTGACATCTAACCCAAGGTTAGTAATCCACATCTCACCGATCGCATCTGCTATCTCACAGTCCCAAATAGCTGGAAGGTTGCAGGCAGACCAAAGAGTAATCTTAAATCCCTCTGGGTAGCCAGCATCTATAAGCTTCTGTTTTGCACCAGCGATATCATAGGGGACTCGCCACTCTTCACTGAATTCAGGTCTATCCGGGGTGATGTTACTTGCAACGTAGGCAGTTTCACCAAATCCACCGAGGACCGTATCTACTATTTTCTGTCTGTCTATAGCCATCGAAAGGGCCCACCGGACCTGTCGAGCATTCTCCATAGAGGTTGCGTCTTTTGGGTCGCCAATCCAAGGGTAACCATTCGCAAGCCCTTCGAAGGCTCCAGGCCAGTCAGCTTCCAGGTTTGCCTGCACATCTGTGTTGGCACAATCCGGGCAGGTCTCACCCCAATAGTTTCCTGACCAGTAGATGGTGTTGGGAGAAGGTTTACCTAAGGTAATAACTTTTCCACCAGTGTTTTTAACAAGGTTTGGAAGAGCCTTACCAGGCATCTGAGCTATTTCTACCTCGCCTGTAAGCATGGCAGCTTCTCTAGTGCCTTGCTCAGGCATTTCTATAACTTGTAGAGTTTCAATCCGTGGGCTCGCTCTCCAATGGCCGGCCGATGTCCTCGCAGTCATTTGGTCGTGACCGTCCCATGCATCAACTACGTATGGGCCGGAACCAACAGCATCCGTGAGGAATTTATCTTCGCCTAATTCATCATATGCTTTTTTACTAGTAATTCCGTAAGTGGCCCCCCATCCTATGCCCCCATGCAACATACCCCATAGAGGATCAAACCCATTGACCCCGACATTCATTTGGGCCTTTCCGCCGACAACTTCCCAGCCCACTTTGTGGCCCGGAGGTAGCTGCTCACCTGGGTTGCCAGTAGAGCCTTCCTTAAAGGAATCATTGAAAGTCCACACCACATCTTCTGCAGTTACATTGCCGAAATCACCCCTGTCATCATGCCAGGGAATTCCATCTCTAATCGTGAATGTGATACTGCTTTGATCACTAGCAATTTCCCAACTGGAGGCAATTTCAGGTACATAGGTAGATTGCGACGGAACTGTTGGAGGTGGGGCCCATTGTGACCTCACTATTCCCTCAAATATGTTCCAGTCAATGCCAAAACCACCCACAGTACCCCTTGCATCCAAAGATTGCAGTTGAACTAAAGGCGGTACCAAAGGCACTGCAACTGTAAGTTTACCTTTAGGTTTGCTTGCTGCTGGTAAATCGGCCGCAACAGGCACCGAAACCTGTATTTCTTTTGTAACGGTTACAGTCTTAGTTTCACCAGGGACTTCTTTGATTACCTCTTTGACCACTTCCACTTCCACTTCTCGCGTCCTGACCGCACCTTCTTTATCCCTGTAGACTTCTTTAATCACTTCTACTGGTACTTCTTTGGTCACTGTTACAGTTTCACCCGGAACTTCTCTGATTACCTCAACCTCTGTTGTACAAGCTGAAATCGCTAAAGACACAACAAGAAGTAAAGCAGAAAGCCCAAGGGTGTTGAATTTAAAATAGTTCTTCATAAAATAAATCTCTTCTCCTTCAATCCACTAGAGTGGTGGACGATGACTTTTGGACCAACGGCATTTTGGACCAACGGCATTATAGAATAAAAAAGAGAACTTCGCATAATTATTCCTAAAACCCTATTTCAATGATCCATAACGTGAATATTGAGATAGACCCTGATTAATCCGCAGAAATTTTGTGTGTGGCAAACTCTTGCTACTTCATAAGGAAATTGTGAAAATATATTGTCCCCAATGGCCCGCTAGCTCAATTGGCAGAGCAACTGACTCTTAATCAGTAGGTTCACGGTTCAAGTCCGTGGCGGGTCACCAAACTCATTTCCACGGAAATACCCCCGAATCCGTAGCTAAATATCCATCGCACTGGACAGCATAGTTAACTGATTTTGGTAATTTCCCAAAATAGGATCCACTTACCTTTTCAATTCAATATAATTGGTCTCAGTTCAATTAGAAGAGGTTATCCCAATAAAATTTGTCGTAATCGCCAACCTTCACAGTGGAAAGAAAGAAGGCCGCCAGGTTCTAGATCTTGTTGCCCCGATTTTTGATTCAGGCAATGCTGAATTATCCGTAATGGTTACCGCTTTCCCAGGCCATGCCGAAGAGTTAGCGGGAAGTCTGGATTTCAGCATCTATGACGGGTTACTGGTCCTTGGGGGTGACGGTACTTTCCATGAAGTCGTAAATGGAGTTCTCAAACGTGCTGACGGAAAGACACTTCCTATAGGATTACTTCCAGCTGGATCGGGAAATTCTATACTCCACGACCTTTCCCTCACTGATCCAGTAGGAGCTGCTGAGGCCATAGTAGGGGGGAGAACCCGATTCATCGACGTAGCCCAAATAAAAGGGGATCTAACTCTAAGGTATTCGATTAACCTGATTGGCTGGGGATTGGTCACAGATGTGGGCGAGAGGGCAGAAACACTCCGCTGGCTAGGACCCCGTCGTTATACGGTTTCCAGTGTTATCGAGATTTTGCGAAGAAAAACCCGGCAAGCCACCCTGGTTCTAGATGAAGAAACTATCGTTGATGATTTTACTTTTGTCGTTGCCTGTAATTCAATTCACATCGGGAAAGGAATGAAAATGGCACCCTCTGCAAAGCTAGATGATGGCCTCATAGATCTTGTCGTTGTTAGAGGCAGCATAAATCGGCAAAGGTTGTTTTCGGTTCTTCCAAAACTTTTTGATGGGTCACATATTGAAGAGCCTGAAGTCGCCTATTATCAAGTTTCCAGTTTTTCCCTATCTTCAGAAACAAAAGATAATCTAAACATCGACGGTGAAATGGTTGGCAGCACCCCCATCGACGTAGAGATGCTCAAACAGGCTATTGAGATATTTGTGTAATTAAAAAAGGAATCCCTGTATTCCTATTTTCGAAGGCTTCAGGGATTATATGTGTAGGGTTCCTTTACTTACGAGGACACTATTTCCACCTATCCAGACCCCGGTAATTTCTCCGTTCCGTTTTTGAGTCCTTCCGTATAAAACACTGGGACGCCCAATTTCAGTCCCTTGCGAAATCCTCCATTCACAGTCTGAATTGGGGGCAGAATCATAGTGAGTTAACAATGCAATAAGAGCACAATTTGCACTACCGGTCGCCGGGTCTTCAAAAACCCCGTCTAGCGGGGCAAACATGCGGGCCCTTATATCAAAGCCCTCCACCTTCCTGCAGTAGAGATGTATGTATGAGGGCACTCCTTCCTTGATCAGTTTGTCTAATTCTTTAGTATTTATTTGAGCGATTTGTAGGGCAGAAAGCGATGCGATTTCTACAAACAAAAACGGCAGTCCAACTGAAGCTGTTTCAGGTGAGTGAATATCTGTAACGATATCCACTTCGTTTAATGACAGTGATTTGGCGACCATATCTGCAGGCACAGAATCTCCAATGGATAGTGGTTCTGGTGCTGCGAGTTCACACCAAATCTGGTCGGATGAATCTAAAGTTATACTAACGGGAACTAAACCCGCCTTCTCCTCAAATGTAACTTCCATCGTTTCCTTTATGTCTCCAAATAAACCCTCATTAGCCAACGCGAAAGCAGTCCCAATGTTTGGGTGACCAGCAAAGGGCACTTCAGTAGTGGGTGTGAAAATGCGTACTTTCCTTGTGTGGCCATATTCCGGAGGGAATACAAAGGTTGTCTCAGAAAAATTGAACTCTTTTGCAATAGCTTGCATTTGGCAGTCAGACAAGCCTTGAGCATCAGGTAAAACTGCCAATTGGTTCCCGTTAAACCTTTGATGGGTGAAAACATCGCATATGAAATATTTATATCGCAATAAATTCCCTAACTTTGTGCTATTGGTAATAATATTGGGCCGGCTGTATATTAAATCAAACTGGGACCAAACAGGAACTGAATGAAAGCTATTAAAAAAGTCATCGCCAAACCAGTAGGAAACCTTGGCCTTGACTACGACGCCATTGTAATAGGAGCCGGTATTTCCGGGCTTTACCAGTTGCTGAAATTGAGAGAGGCGGGATTAAAGGTACGTGTCTTTGAGGCAGGTACCGGGGTCGGTGGCACCTGGTATTGGAACAGATATCCAGGAGCCAGGTTTGATTCAGAAAGTTATTCTTATGCGTATTCTTTCTCGCAAGAACTCTTGGATGAATGGAACTGGTCTGAACATTTCGCCTCCCAACCTGAAATTCTCAGCTACCTACAACATGTCGCAGACAAATTTGATCTCTTAAAGAACATTCAATTTTCAAGTGACGTGAAATCCGCCATTTATGATGAGAAAAGTAGAAGCTGGGGAATTACACTGTCAGATGGGAAAATATACCGAAGTAGGTTTTTGATTGCTGGTATTGGACTCCTTTCTCAGCCCACCATGCCCAAGATCGAAGGGGCGGATTCCTTCAAAGGTCCTTCATTCCATACATCCCGGTGGCCTCACTCTCCAGTCGATTTCTCAAATAAAAGGGTGGCAATCATTGGAACCGGTGCAAGCGGTGTTCAAGCCATACAAGAAATTTGCAAAAACGTTGGGCATCTTACCGTTTTCCAACGTCGTCCAAACTGGTGTGCCCCTCTCCATAACGGAAAAATAAGTTCTGAAGAAATGAAACATATCAGATCAGGCTATTATGAAATGTTTAACCGGTGTGACCTAACACAGGCGGGGTTTTTACATACTGTTGACCCAAGAAGTACCTTCGAAGTTACCGAAAAAGAAAGATACGAGTTTTGGGAACATTTATATGCAAGTAAAGGGTTTGGGATATGGCAGGGTAATTTCAAAGATGTACCCACTGATCCTGAGGCTAATAAATTAATGTCAGATTTCGTGGCTGACAAGATACGAGGTCGTGTAAATGATCCGGAGGTGGCCGAGAAATTGATTCCCAAAGATCATGGTTTTGGAACCCGCCGGGTACCACTGGAGACTAAATATTTCGAATCTTACAACCAGGAAAATGTTGAACTAATTGATATCAAAGAAAATCCCATTGTACGGGTCACTCCGAAAGGCATTTTGACCAATGAAAACGAATTTGAATTCGACTTCATAATATACGCCACCGGATTTGATGCTATTCTTGGGAGTTATGACAGAATCGATATCCGAGGGACCAACGGGCAGAAATTGAGGAATCAATGGAAGCGGGAGTTATCTACTTTCCTAGGGCTGCAAGTCAATAATTTCCCAAACCTATTTATGATACTTGGGCCCCATGCCTTACTAGGAAACAACCCTAGAAGTATTGAATACAACGTTGAATGGATCACAGATCTTATCCACTTCATGGAGGAAAAAGGGTTTACGCGAGCAGAAGCCACACCCGAGGCAGTTGATAGTTGGTATGAGTATGTACTAGAACAAGGAGAGGGCCTCTTATCTAATGAAGTTGATTCCTGGATGACCGGTGTAAATAGTAACCTAGAGGGTAGGCAAAAAAGAATCATCGCAAGATACAGTGGAAGCCAGGCTTCATACCGTAGTCGGTGTGACGAAGTTGTAGCAAGTGGGTACGCTGAATTGAATTTACGATAAGGTAAATGGGTATGTGTCGGAGGTGACTCTCCAAATGACATTGGAAGGGTGTCAGATCTTATAAATATAGGGCCAATATGATAACCATCACGGCTCATGAATCTATGAAGAGTGGAGCAGAATCTTTTCGAAAAGCTGTGGAAAAAGAGTTAAGACACATCTGACGCCAGTTGCAGGCCTCATGGGAGATGATTTAATGAAGTATTTGATTCATGATTCGACGATCGTGACCGGAAATTTAACACGAGAAATCCTGTATCAGGCGTCTATTCTTGTGGAAGATGGAATCATTAAAGATATTGGTAAAACTAACGTCCTTCAAAGAAATCACCCGGATATAGCGAAAATCAACGGTGCTGGGAAGGTTGTTTTCCCTGGTTTAATCAATTGCCATACACATTTGTTGGCTACAGCCGATAAAGGTATCCTCGAAGATTTTGGATTTCCGACCACTCTAAAATTCCCCACTACCGGTCGAGGGTTACTGAACGAGGATGAGCGAAATATTTTTGCAAAACTGGCATGTATAGAAGCTATAAGAAGTGGAACTACCACCTTATTGGAAATCTCAGATAGCATTGAAGATTATGCTCAAACTTTGAATTCCACGGGTCTGCGTTTTTTTATTGGCGAAACCATGAAGGACATCGATGATGCAAAATTCAAAGATGGATACTTCGAATATTCATCTCATAACCGAGAAAACGCCATCGGTAAGGCTTCTGATCTAATAGACAAATGGCACGGGAAATCAAACGGAAGAATGAATGGATTCGTAGCTCCTCATGCCCCAGAAACTGTTTCTCCTGAGCTCTTAAGGGCTTCAAGAGATTTATCAGAAACCTATGAGACCGGTTATACAATTCATTTGTCTCAAAGTTATAAAGAAATTGAAGCAATTAAACGTGTCAGGGGTGTTTTACCGACACATTACCTTTTTGCCAATGAATTTTTGAGCGACCGTCTAGTTGCGGCTCATTGTAGGTATGTTGATCAATCAGAAATCGCATTGTTGGGACAACTAAACGTTGGAGTATCCCACAACTCGGCAATTGGAGCTCGCAGAGGAGCAGCAGCCCCAGTGAGAGAATTGCTGTCATCTGGATGTTCTTTGGGTCTGGGCTCTGACAATATGGCAGAGGATATGGTAGAGGTAATGAGAGCAGCTCTCTTTCATGAAAGAGTTAGAAGAAATGATGAAATGCACCCGCAACCTGAAGATGTCTTAGAGTGGGCCACTATGGGCGGTGCAAGAACACTAGGTATTTCGAATCAAGTAGGATCAATAGAGATTGGTAAAAAGGCTGACTTATTTATGATAGATCCTATGAAAGCTCATTTGGTACCTACTCTCAGAATTGTGTCTTCATTTGTTCACAACGGAATTTCTTCTGATGTTACGGATGTAATGATAGACGGTAAGTGGGCTATGAAAAATTCTATTATTTTAACTATTCCTGAAGCCGAGATAATACAAGCCGCTGAAGAAATAGGTCACCGTGTATGGAATCAATTAATTGAAGAAAACCCAAACGTGCCTTTCCCAATTAAACTACCTCCAGAACCCTTTCAAGATTCGAAAAATTAATCCCCAAAGAGGTGCGGTGATGGAAGACTGGGATCTCCAGAACAATCCGAATATCAATCCTGGCAAACACTGGAGAGCAAATAGATGAATGCGCTATGGAAGCAAAGTGCGGTCGATGTGGTCGGTCTGCTCCGATCCGGGGAGATATCCCCTGTTGAAGCCGTTCAGGCAGCCATTTCACGCATCGAAGCGGTCGACGGCAAAACCAACGCACTACCGATCCGTTGTTTCGACCGTGCAATCAAGCATGCTGAAACACTCGATCTAACCATACATCGACAAAACCCGAAAAGCCT
>ERZ651768.17-NODE-17-length-123129-cov-8.233349_pt1 | contig 123129 bp, 106 predicted proteins | sample MGYA00514754_ERZ651768 | MGnify/ENA metagenome assembly ERZ651768
GAGTCCGGCATTCGGCACACCCGAGTACTGGAAGGCCTGCCTCGTCGGCGGCCAACTGGCCCGCCGCTACGGCGTCCCGTACCGGTCGTCGAACGTCAACGCCTCGAACAGCGTCGACGCCCAGTCCGCCTACGAGAGCGTGATCGCCATCTGGGGGGCCGTCATGGGTGGCGTCAACCTGCTGCTCCACGGCGCCGGCTGGCTCGAGGGCGGCCTCCTGGCCTCCTACGAGAAGATGGTCATCGACGCCGACCTGCTCAACATGGTCACCGAGATGCTCCGACCCATCACCGTCGACGACGCCGCACTCGCCGTCGAGGCCATCGCCGAGGTCGGACCCGCCGGCCACTTCTTCGGCACCTCCCACACCCAGGAGCGCTACGCCACCGAGCACTTCCAGCCGATGGTGTCGTCCTGGACCAACTTCGAGAACTGGGACGACAGCGGCCGCCTCGAAGCCCACGACCGGGCCGAGAAGCTGGCCCACCTGATCCTCGCCGCCCACGAGGAACCGCCCATGCCCGACGACCGCCGGACCCAACTCGACGAGTTCGTCGAGCGCCGAGTCGCCGAGGGCGGCGTCGAGACCGACTACTGAGCAGCACGGAGTCCAGCCCATGAAATCCCAAGCGCAGGCCGTCGTGATCGGTGGCGGCGTCGTCGGTGCCAGCGTGCTCTACCACCTAACCGAGGCCGGCTGGACCGATGTGGTGCTGCTCGAACGCAGGCACCTCACCGCCGGCTCCACATGGCACGCCGCCGGCGGCATGCACACGATCAACGGCGACCCCAACGTCGCCGCCCTCCAGCGCTACACGATCCAGCTCTACCAGGACCTCGAGAAGCGCTCCGGTGAGTCGTGCGGCATCCACCTCACCGGCGAGGTCATGCTCGCCGACGACACCGACCGCCTCGACTGGCTCCGGATGACCCACGCCCGGGGCCGCTACCTCGGCATGGAGACCGAGATGATCACGCCGTCCGAGGCCAAGGAGTTGATCCCCTTCATGGAGGAGCAGCACTTCGTGGGTGCCCTCTGGGACCCGGTGGGCGGACACGTCGACCCGACCGGTGTCACCAAGGCGTATGCGGCGGCGGCGAGGCTGGCCGGTGCCGAGATCGAACAGAACACCTGGGTCCACACGATCGAGCGATGCAAGGACGGGACCTGGGATCTCGTGACCGACAAGGGCACCATCAACTGCGAGCACTTCGTCAACTGCGGCGGCCTCTGGGCCCGCGAAGTCGGGCGCATGTGCGGCCTCGAGCTCCCGATCCTCGCCATGGAGCACATGTACTTCCTGACAGAGCCGATCCCCGAGATCGCACCATGGCTGGAGGCGACGGGCGGCCATGGGTACGGCGCCATCGACTTCGGTGGCGAGATCTACCTCCGGGTCGAGGGCGAGGGCCTGCTCCTGGGCACCTACGAGCAGGCCTGCGTCCCCTGGTCGGTGAAGGAGACCCCCTGGTCGTTCGCCGACGAGCTCCTCACCCCCGACCTCGAACGCATCGCCCCCTCGCTCGAACTCGGCTTCGAGCACTTCCCCATCTACGCCGACGCCGGCATCCAGACCGTGGTCAACGGCCCGTTCACCTTCGCCCCCGACGGCAACCCCATCATCGGTCCCATCCGCGGCCAGCCGGGACACTGGGTGGCGTGCGGCGTCATGGCCGGACTCAGCCAGGGCGGCGGCGTCGGCCTCTCGATGGCCAACTGGATGACCACGGGCGATCCGGGCTTCGACATCTGGGGCATGGACGTGGCCCGCTTCGGCGACTGGACCACGCCCTCCTACACCCGCACGAAGGTCATGGAGAACTACAGACGACGCTTCCAGATCAGCTTCCCCAACGAGGAACTGCCGGCAGGCCGGCCACTCCACACCTCACCGATCCACGGACGCCTCAGCGACGCCAACGCCGTGTGGAGCGCCTCCTACGGCCTCGAGGCCGCTTTGTGGTTTCAGGTCGCCGGCGAAGAACCGGTCGAGGAGGTCACGTTCCACCGCTCCAACGCCTTCCCGGTGGTCGCCGAGGAAGTGCGGGCGGTGCGCGAGGGCGTCGGCCTCATCGAGACCACGGGCTTCGCCAAGCACCAGTTCGCCGGACCGGGCGCCCGGGCGTTCCTCGACGGGGTCATGGCCAACCGCATCCCCGCCCCCGGTCGCATGGCGCTGACCCCGATGCTCAACCACCAGGGCCGGCTCATCGGCGACTTCACCGTCGCCACCCTGGCCGACCCCTTCGACGGCACCGAGCGGTTCCTCGTGTTCGGCTCCGGTGCGGCGGAGGGCTACCACGAGCGCTGGTTCCGCTCCCACCTCCCCGGCCTCCGGTCCGTCTCCTACCGGCCCCTCGGCCACGAGCTCACCGGCCTGTCGATCGCCGGCCCGAAGGCACGCGACGTGCTGGCGTCGCTCACCGACGATGACGTCTCGAACGAGGCATTCCGGTTCCTCGACATCCGGCACCTCGACCTGGCCATGACCGACACCCTCGTCGGACGCATCACGTTCACCGGCGACCTCGGCTTCGAATTCTGGGTACCCGCCTCGCTCCAGGTCCGACTGTTCGACCTGCTGATGGAGGCCGGCGAAGCACATGGCATCCGGCCCTTCGGGCTCCGGGCCCTGGACTCGATGCGCTTCGACAAGGACTTCGGTGCCTGGACCACCGAGTACCGCCCGATCTACACCCCGGACGAAGCCGGCATGGGCCGGTTCGTGAAGCCCGACAAGGGTGAGTTCATCGGACGGGACGAAGTACTCGTCGAACGCGAACAGGGTCCTCAGCGCCGCCTTTGCGCCTTCACACTCGACGATGCGCTCGCCATCGACGTACTGGGCGACGAGCCGATCTGGCATGGCGGCGAGGTCGTCGGCTGGGTCACCTCCGGCGGCTACGCCCACTGGTCACGGGCATCGTGTGCGCTCGGCTACGTCCCGGTCGCCATCGCCGACGCCACCGACTTCGAGATCGAGGTCCTGGGGGTGCGACGAAGGGCCACGCGTCGGAACGATCCGATGTTCGACCCCACGGGGTCACGGATGCGAGGCTGACCCAGGTGCCACCCGTTCACAACCAATCCCGCGAGGACTGAGCATGACCATGGACCCACCGTCGGGGGCCGGAGGCAGGATCCGGGAGCGCTTCGAGGACCCCCTCGTCCAGTTGGCGGCCACGGAGGGCCACCGCGTGATCCTCGGGCCCGGCGAACCGGCCCTCTCGGAATGGACAGCGGCGGGCCTGACGCTGCCCGACCTCGATGCCATGCAGCGCTACCGGCTGGACCGCATCCGTGGACAGCTGGTGGCCCGGGACCTGGCCGGCGCCCTGCTGTTCGACCCGATGAACCTCATGTACGCCACACACGCACCGAACATGCAGTTGTGGTTCCTCCACAACGAGGCCCGCTGGCTCTGGGTTCCCACCGAGGGACCCATCATCCTGTTCGACTATCCGGCCTGCGAGTTCCTCTCGGCCCACAACCCGATGATCGCCGAGGTACGGCCGACCACCAACTTCACCTACTTCCTGGCCGCCGAACGGAGCGAGGAACAGGCGAAGCGCTTCGCAGCGGAGATCGCGGACCTCGTCCGCGCCGCCGGGGGTGGCAACTCCCGGATCGCCGTCGATCCCATTCCGGCCACGGCCTCGAACGCCCTCCTCGGAGAGGGGCTGACGCTCAGCGACGCCATGGCCGTCATGGAGGTGGCCCGGTCGATCAAGGGGCCCGACGAACTCCTCGCCATGCGCTGCTCCGTCGAGGCCTGCCGCGTGGCCAGTCGGAAGATGTTCGAGGCGATGCGGCCAGGCATGACCGAACAGCAACTCTGGGGCCTCCTCTGGGCCGAGATGTTCACCCGTGGAGGCGACTGGATGGAGTGCCGGCTGCTCTCGGCAGGCGTGCGCACCAACCCCTGGTTCCAGGAGTGCAGCAGCCACGTCATGGAAGAAGGCGATCTGGTCGCCTTCGACACCGACATGGTCGGCGCCTACGGGATGATGACCGACATCTCACGAACCTGGATCTGCGGCGACGTCCAGCCGGATGCCCAGCAGCGCCACGTCCTCGAACTGGCGAGGGAGCAGGTAGAGCGCAACATCGACCTGCTGCGTCCCGGAGTCACCTTCCACGAGCTCAGCCACAAGGCATGGAAGCCACCCGTCGACGAATACCGGCACTACTCGGTGCTCTTCCACGGTGTCGGCCAGTGCGACGAGTGGCCGTCGATCCCGTTCCCGGAATCATGGGAAGCGGGCGGCTACGACGGCGTCATCCAACCGGGCATGGTCCTCACGGTCGAGTCGTACGTCGGTGCCTACGTCGGCGGGCAGGGGGTCAAGTTCGAGAACCAGGTGCTCGTCACCGAGGACGGCCACGAGAACCTCTCGCCCTGGACGCTCGAAGCCGACTCCTTCGACGTCCTCTGAGCGACCCCACCGCCGACTCGGAGCCATTGGCTACCCACCGGTAGCCTCCGGCGGTCCCCTCGAGAATCTTGGAGAAATCATGAGCGAGTCCACCAATCGGATATGCGAGGGCCGCGTCGCCATCGTCACGGGGGCCGGCCGCGGCATCGGCCGCGAGCACGCCCTGATGCTGGCCGAACAGGGGGCCAGGGTCATCGTCAACGACCTCGGCGGCGACGAGGCCGGCGGCGGCGCTGACCTCACGCCTGCCCAGGAGGTCGTCGCCGAGATCGAGGCCATGGGCGGCGAGGCAGCCGTCAACGGAGGGAACGTGGCCGACTTCACCGCCGCCGGAGCGATGGTCGAGCAGGCCGTCGACACCTGGGGCCGCCTCGACATCCTCATCAACAACGCCGGCATCCTCCGCGACCGCATGGTGTTCTCGATGAGCGAGGACGACTGGGACGCCGTCATTGCCGTCCACCTCAAGGGAACCTTCGCCCCGTCCCACCACGCCGCCGCGTACTGGCGCAACCACGTCAAGGGCGGAGGCGAGCCATTCGGCCGCATCATCAACACCGCCTCACCTTCGGGCATCTACGGCAACGTGGGCCAGACCAACTACGGCGCCGCCAAGGCCGGCATCGCCTCGTTCTCGATCATCGCCGCCCAGGAGTTGGTCCGCTACGGCGTCACCGTCAACTGCCTCGCCCCCACGGCCGTCTCCCGCCTCACCATCCCCCTGATGGGCGGCGAGGAGAACCTCTCCGAGTCGGCCATGGAGGCCATGTCGCCCCGCTGGATCGCCCTGATCGCCACCTGGCTGTGCAGCGAGGAGGCCCAGAACGTGACCGGCCGCATGTTCGACATCCGCGGCAGGCACCTCGGCATCGCCGAGGGCTGGCACCTCGGCCCCACCGCCGAACAACCCGACGAGCCCGGCGAACTGGGCTCGGTCGTGGAAGGACTCATGCAGCAGGCACGCCTCAACGCCGACATGTCCGGCGGCGACCATGAAGGGCTCGGCTTTCCTTCGCAAGGGTTGTAGGACCCTTCTGCACCGCTGGGCGGGCATCCACCCGAGCGCGAGCGCTGTCGGGAACCGGGATCAACTGGCGGGATTCAGGTGCCGCGTGAGGCCCCTGATGTCGTCAAGGGACTCGAGGTCGAGGAGGGCCTGCTTCAATGCTGCGGCGGCGTACGGTTCGAGCAACCCGTCCACGCACGAATCGAACTTGGCGAGGAGTTCGTCCTCGCCGAACGGAATTACGGCGCTCCCCCGGGGGTGCTCGACCGTGCGATCCAGCGTGCGACCGTCATCGAGCCGGACCGTCACGTTGTCATGTCCTGCGGGGTCGGTGAGCGCCTCCATCCGGACCTTCGGCATCAGCGCCCGCACCTCCTCGTCGACCAAGGCCGCCGGCGTGAAGTCGGCGACGACGACCGCACCACGGTGCAGGGCCACCGCCAGGCAGTACTCCATGCTGAACCGTGCCTCGAGTTCGTCCTCCGGCTGCGGGAACTTCAGGAACCCGAGGTGGCTGTCCGGGATACGGGCAATGACCTCTTCCACCTCCTCTGGGTTGAACCCGTGCTCAGACCGAAGGGACAGCAGTCCGTCGATGACAGACGTCGTGTAGCTGCAACACGGATAGGGCTTCACGCAGAGGCCGTACTCCACGATGGCGAGCGGATTCCCGAGCTTCGCCAGGGGGCCGTCGAAGCCGGGGGCGTCGGCATCCGCCATGAGCCGCAGGGTTCCGAACTCGCCGTCGAGGGCATCATCCGACCCGGTCGCGCCAACGCCGGCCAACGATGCGGCAAGCACGCCGTTGTGTGCAGCCAAGCCGGTGTGCAGGTGGATGGTCGTCGTACCGAGTTGGCACTTCGAGCCGGCCGCAAGGCTCGTGGCGATGGAAAGCGAGTGGCCCGTGGCGACGGCGTCAAGGCCGATCAGGCGTGCGCAGGCAACCGAGGCGGCGAGCGTGCCGATGGTGGCCGTCGGGTGGAAGCCCTTGTGGAAGTGCGACAGGTTGAGGGACTCGCCCAGGCGCAACTGCACCTCGACACCCACGATGTAGGCGTCGAGCAGCGACCGCCCCGAGGCACCACGCTCCTCACCGAGCGCAAGGAGGGCGGGCAGGATGACAGCGCTCGGGTGGCTGGCGGCCGGGACGTCGTAGTCGTCGAAGTCGAGTGCATCGACCGCCGTGCCATTGGCGAGTGCCGCCCATGGGGCCGGACGGAGTTCGGAGTCTCCCGCCACCGTGGCTTGCCCGGCACCCCATCCGGCGACGGCCTCACGCGCCGCGATGCTCGCCGGGTCCCGGGCACCGGCGACCAGGCAGGCGACGGTGTCGATGCACCCGGCTCGGGCCCGACGGTAGGCCTCGTCCCCGTGCTCGTCGGAGGCGCCCGTCGCCCAGTCGGCCAGGGTCGAAACGGCGCTCACGGCATCAGCCCCAGACCTGTTCGGCGACCCGGAGGAAGTTGCCGCCGAGTATCCCGGTCACCTCAGCGTCGGAGAAGCCCCGGTCGAGCAGTTGTTCACAGATCCCGTGGGCCTGCGACGGGTGGGCGCAGGTGATGCCGGGCGTGTCGTACTGCTGGCCGGGCGGCCAGTAGTCGGGGCGGCCGCTGACCTCCTCGGCAAGGTCGAACGCCACGTGGACGTGGTCGAGGCCGATGCCCACATGCTCGGGCCCGACGAGGTCGGCGTAGTGGCAGACGTGCTCGACCAGGCGGTCGGTCGAGCTGTCGTTATCGCCGAGGAAAATGCCGAGGCCGGTGACCCCGACGACGCCACCGGTGGCCGCACACGCCTGGGCCTGGTCGTCGGTGATGTTGCGCTCGTGGTCCCAGAGCGCCCTCGCATTCGAGTGAGAGAAGACCACGGGATCGGTGGAGACCTCCATCGCCTCCATGGTGGTCCGGTGGGCCGAGTGCGAGCAGTCCACGATCATCCCGACGCGGTTCATCTCGTGGACGACCGCCCGACCGAACTCGGTCAGCCCCGTGTCCACGTCATGGCATCCGCCGCCCGCCTCGTTGTTGAGGTTGTAGGCGAACAGTGCCTGGCGCACGCCCAGCCCTTTCAACAGGGCGACCATTCCGAGGTCCCCGTTGAGGGCGCACATGCCCTCGAGGTCGAAGGCCACCGCCAGTCGTCCCTCGACCTTCGCCCTGCGCACATCACCGGCCGCGTCGGCGATGAGGTAGCGGTCGGGGTGCGACTCGATGAACCGCCGGTAGGCGGCGAGCACCGGAAATGCGTGTTCCCACGACGGGATGTCGTAGGCGACGTTGAGCGAGACGAAGCTGACGCCGGCCTGCCGCCAGTTCTCGAGGCCGGCGAGGTCGGTCCGCGTATCCGGATACACGCCCGCATGGGCGTCCCACACGACTGCCTCGTCATAGACCTTGTCAGCACGTGTCCGGGTCGGAGTCGTCACGCTGTCAGGCATCGCGGCACCCTAATCCTGCACTCCGGCCTGGTTCCGCCGGACACATCCTCCTCCCAACCGAGTCAGAGAGCAGGCGTCCACCCCACTTGGACCGGAACCCGGCCCGGCGGCGCAGGCGTGTGGATGCCAACCCACTCAGGGCACGCGCAGGGAAATCAGCGCCCTTCGAATTCTGCGGGGCGCTTTTCGAGCCAGGCCGTGCCTGCTTCCCTCACGTCGCTGGTGCCGAAGTTCGTGGCCTGGGCCTGACACTCGGCCTCGAGCGCCTGGCTCATCGATGTCTGCGCCCCCTGGTCCAACAACGCCTTCGACATCGAGAGCGCCAGGGGCGGACCGGCCGCGATCCGGGCCACCACGTCGTCGACATGGGCATCCAGGTCGGCGTCGGGGAGGATCCGGTTGACGAGTCCGATGCGGTCCGCCTCGGCGGCGTCGATCACCTCGGCAAGCAAAGCCAGTTCCTTGGCCCGGTGCAGGCCCACCCGTCGCGGCAACACCCACGATCCACCGAAGTCGATCGACAACCCACGCCGGGCGAAGATCTCGGAGAACCGGGCGTTGTCGGATGCGTAGACGAGGTCACAGCCGAGGGCGAGGTTCAGCCCTGCGCCGGCGGCCACCCCACGCACCTTGGCCACGGTGGGGTGCTGGAGTTCGTGCAGCGCTATCGCCGACTCCTTGATCCGCCGCATGTTCCGCAGCGGAACCACCGGAGTCGCCCCGGTCGCCCGGGCGGCCTGCGGACCGACGTCGGCGCCCGAACAGAAGTTGCCCCCGGCCCCCGTGACCACGACGGCTCGCACGGTTTCGTCCCGGTTGAGATCGCGGCACAGGTCGCCGAAGTCGACGAACAGCGCCGAGGTCATGGCGTTCATGACCTCGGGTCGGTTCAGGGTCACGGTGACGACGCAGCCGTCCCGTTCGACAAGGAGTTGCTCGCTTGAATCGGGCATGGCCGGACCCTACATGGGGCCCGGTTCCGGAGCCGTGGCGGGCCGTCGGTAGGGTCGGGAAGTGGACCTTGACCTCACGGCCGACCAGGAGGCACTCCGCGGGGTCTTCGCCGACTTCTTCGCCTCGGAGGCGGGTCCGGACCGTGCCCGTGCCGCCGAGCCGTCGGGTGTCGACAGCCACGCTTGGGAGCGCCTCCTCGAGACCGGAGCACCCGGCATGGGCCTCCCGGAGTCCCTGGGTGGCGGCGGCTCCTCGTTGGCCGACCTGGCCGTCGTCGCCGAGGAACTCGGAGCGACGATCGCACCCCTTCCGCTGATCGAACATGCGGTGTCCGCCCGTCTGCTGGCCTCCATCGGCGCCTGCCCCGACCCCGTGGTCGCGGGAACCGAGATCGCGACTCTGGCCCTGCATCCGGCGCAGGCCGGCACCAGCCGGCTGGTCCCGGCGGGCGCAGTGGCACGACACGTCGTGGCGCTCGATGGTGGCCGCCTCGTGCTGGCATCCGGCGACGCACCCGGGACGGCCCTCGGAAACCACGGCTGCCTGCCGCTCGCCCACCGCCAACTCGATGGCGCCGCAGTGCTGCTCGAGGGCCCCGAGGCCCATGCTGCCCATGCCCGTGCGCTCGATGAATGGCGCACGCTGACTGCCACAGCGCTGGTCGGGATCGCACGCACCGCACTCGACCTTGGCGTCGCGTATGCGAAGGAACGTCAGCAGTTCGGGCAACCCATCGGCGCCTTCCAAGCGGTCCAGCACCTCCTCGCCGACCTCCCCGGGCTCGTCGACGGCGCACGCCTGCTCGCCGAGAAGGCGGCCTGGGCCGGCGACACCGATCCCAGCGGAGCGGACGGCATCGTCGACCTCAACGACAACGACATCACAGACTTCGCCACCCTGGCCGGCATGTCGCTGGTGGTCGCCGGCGAGGCCGCCAACACCGCCACAGACCGCTCCCTGCACGTCCACGGCGGCTACGGATTCGCCGAGGAGTACGACATCCAGCTCTTCTACCGGCGGGCCAGGGCCTGGTCGTTGGTGTTGGACGATCCGGCACGCGAGTGTCGTCGCATCGCCGACCTGCTCCTCGGAGCCGCGTGATGGACTTTTCCCTCTCACCCCGGGCCGCCGAGTTCCGCACCGAGGTCATGGCCTTCCTCGACTCCCACCTCACCGGTGAGGTCATCGACACGATGCACCGGACCGGCACGTTCAACGACAAGCACTTCAACGCCGCCATGGCCGATGCCGGCCTCCTGGCCGGAGCCGTACCCGGCTACGGCGACCGCGACCCGATCGAGCTCTACGTGCTGTTCAACGAACTCGAGAAGGCCGGCGCCCCCTATGACGGACTCGCCGTCACCATGCTGGTGGCCGGTGTCATCAACGCCGTCGGCACCGACTTCCACCGCGAACAGGTACTCGACCGGCTCCTGACCGGCCGCTTCAACTGCTGCCTCGGCTACAGCGAGCCCGACCACGGCTCGGACGTGGCCGCCATCACGACCCGTGCGGTCCAGGACGGCGACGAGTGGGTGGTCAACGGACAGAAGATGTGGACCACGATGGCCCACGAGGCCGACTGGGTGATCCTCCTCACCCGCACCGACCCCGACGTACCCAAGCACAAGGGCCTCACGATGTTCCTCGTCCCCATGGACACGCCGGGCATCGAGGTCCAACCGGTGCCGACCATGGCAAGCGAGCGCACCAACGCCACCTTCTACGACGAGGTCCGGATCGGGGACGAGTGGCGCCTCGGAGACGTCAACGGCGGCTGGTCGGTGATGGGCGTCGCTCTTGCCTTCGAGCGCGGGGTCATGGGAGGCACCAACCCGGCCGTCCCACTCCTCCGGCACGTCCGGGGCTGGGCGACCGACGCCCCGTCGCCCGACGGTGGGAACATGATCGACGACCCGCTCCTGCGGGAGCGCATCGCACGCACCGCCATCGCCAACCAGGTCAGCCAACTCCTGACGTTGCGGGCGGCGTGGATCGCGGCCACGGGTGGCCTACCCGGCCTCGAGGGTTCGATGGCCAAGCTCTATGCCACCGACCGCTACCGGCAGGCGGTGGGCTGGTTCCAGCAGATGGCCGGAGCTGACGGCCTGCTCGGCTTCGGCACCGACGGGGCGGCCGCCGACGGCTGGATCGACTACGACGCCCGCCATTCGCCGGTGACCACCATCTACGGAGGCACCACCGAGATCAACCGGAACAACGTGGCCGAACGCCACCTCGGCCTCCCCCGGGCACGATGACCGCCGAGCCGCTCGTTCTCGTCGACAACCCCCGCCCCGGCGTCCGGCGCCTCACCCTGAACCGGCCCGAGAAGCGCAACGCCATGGACAACGTCCTCCGGTCCGAGTTGTTCGCCGCCCTCGAAGCCGCCGATCGGGACGACACGGTCCACGTGACAATCCTCCGCGGCGCCGGATCCTGCTTTTCGTCAGGCTACGACCTCTCCTCCGACCTCAGCGCAGATCGCCCGTACCACACGCCCGACGGCCCGGCCGCCTGGGCCCACCACGTCACGAAGGGCTGGCTCTGGATCTGGGATCTGGCCAAGCCCGTCATCGCGCAGGTCCACGGCTATGCAATGGCCGGTGGCAGCGAGCTGGCGGCGGCCTGCGACCTCGTCTACCTCGCCGAGGACGCCACGATCTCGCATCCGGTGCTCCGCCTCGCCGGCACGCCCGACTTCGCGGTGCACCCGTGGCTGGTCGGCCTGCGCAACGCCATGGAGATGGTCCTCACCGGTGATCCGGTCGATGCCGCCGAGGCGGTGCGGATGGGCTACGCCAACCGCTGCTTCCCCGCCGAAGAGCTCGACGACCGGGTCCTCGACCTCGCCGAACGCATCGCCGGCGTGCCGAGTGGCCTGCTCCAGATCAACAAGCGCTGGGTCCACCGAGCCCTGGAGGCGATGGGTGCCCGCACCGCCATCCGCTCGGTACCCGACCTGCAGGGGCTGGCGCAACAGGTTCCCGAGGTCCGGGAACTGCTCGGTAACCTCACTGATCAGGTGAAGCGGACGGCTGCCGAGGCCCGGGTGGACGAGGGCGCCCCCTCCGACTGAGCCTGGCAACTACTCGGCGGCGACGACCGCCTCAGCCGGCACCGACGGATCGTCGTCGTAGACCTTCTTGCGGTGGAACTCGGCGAGCAATGGTCGCGACGAGGCGAACAGGAAGACCCCGCCGCACATCGTGAGCAGCACGCCGGCACCCGAGACGAACAGCGGTGGGCTCACCCGCATTGTCGAGGCCGCCCACGACATGCCGATCAGTAGCACACCGAGGCCGATACCACCGGTGACTGCACTCCACCGCCACTTCAACCGCTCGCCGTGGCCGAACACCCCGGCGGCGGGCAGCATGAACACGGAGCCGATCAACCCGGCGACCAGCGCCAGGCGCCCGAGACCGGAGCCGGTCATCCGGTTTCCGGAACTATCCACTGCGGGCTCCCCCTTGACGCGCCAGCCATCTGTCATTCCGTCGATGACGATCTTGCTCGACAGTCGGGCGTTGTTGTAGATCCGACCAACCTCGAGGGTGTTCAGGGCTGCCTTGCTCGGATTCTCCTTGACCTCCTGTTGGAGCCGCGCGACCTCGGCCTGCTGATCCTCCGTGAGTTGTCCCGAGAGGCGCTCGTCGAAGCTCCACCCGGAGAAGGCGCCGACGCCGATGACGATCAGAGCCACTGATGCCGCGAACACCCGTCCCCACCCGATTCTGAGGCTGAGCGGACGGAGTGGCGAGTACGGGGCGACCAGGAGGGCCATGACCGATCCCACGGTTGCCACGACCGCCCCGATCAGGGCCAGGTACGCCCCGAACCCGTGGCTGTAGGACACAGTCGCCGGTGCCGAGAGGGCCACGACATGGGTCAGCACCGTGAACAGCATCGCGATCGACGCCAAAGTTGCCCCATCGGGGCTGAACCACCGGGACCCGCTCCCGGGGTGTCGGAGGAACACGACGGACCCCATCAACAAGAAGATGCCGATCCCTAAGGTGAACCAGCCGACCCATGATCCCCCGGAGGCGGCGAAACCGTTGAACGCCTGTCCGGCAAGGTCGTTGTCGGCGAAGCGGGCATGTCCACTGAGGTGGCCGGCGTCCCTGCTCCAGGTCATGAACAACGACAGGATCGCCACCGCACCGCCGACGCCGCTGAGAAGCATGCCGATTCGCTCCCGGCCGACCGACGGGGCGTAGTTCTCGTCCTTGCTGTCGTCCTTTGGCTTGAGCGACGCATCCTCGACACCCTCGAGCAGGACCTCCGGATTCCTACGGTGCGTCCACGCCTGGTGAATCCTGCCGAACAGGTTGCCGCCGTCGGAGACCTCGGGCTGGGAGAGGCGGTCCATCACGACGGCCAGCAGGAACAGTGCCAGGCCCGACGCCGCGGACGCGGCAATGTCGAGGTTCTGGACCGCCCTGTAGACGAGGCGACCGAGGCCTCCGGCACCCATGATGGCGGCGATGCCGATCATGGCGATCGACATGAGCAGGGTCTGGTTGAGGCCGGTCATCAGGGCCGGTCGGGCAAGCGGAAGCTGGACGTCGACGAGGACGCGCAACTCCGTGGCGCCGTATGCCCGGCTGGCCTCGACGACGTCCTCAGGCACCTGTCTGATGCCCAGGTTGGTGAGCCGGATCAGCGGTGGCAGGGCGAACACCATGGTCACCATCGTCCCGGGCACCACGCCGATACTCCAGAAGAAGATGACGGGCAACATGTAGACGAAGGCGTGGACGACCTGCATCGCATCGAGGATCGGACGGACCACGTTCCAGACCGAGTCGACACGACCACAGAGGATCCCGAGTGGTATGCCGACGATGGCGCACAGGATGACCGCCACGAGGACCATCCCGAGAGTACGGACGGTCTCGATCCAGTAGTTGGTTCCGAGCAGGCCGCAGAAGCCCATGGCCAGACCTGCCGCGACCCCGACCTTGGGAGTACGAACCAGTGCGCCGATGATCACGGTGGCCAGAACCACCCAGAGCCACCCAATCTCGATCAGGAAATCGTCGACGAAGTTGTCGAGGAGAAAGGAGAACGGCCAACGGATGGCGTCGAGCAGCCAGGAGAGGTTGGCGTCGATCCAGTCGACCATCTGATCGACCCAGTCGCCGAACGGGACCTCCCACTGATCGAGGATCATCGAGTCGAAGATGCTCGTTTCGGCGCCCTGGGCGCCCTCGCATTCTGCCAGGGTGTAGCAATCGGAAGCCGTCGGGATGCTGCTCACAGGAACACCTCCCGCTCAAAGCCGTCTATGAGTTGTTCGACACGGCCCATCTCCTCCATGATCTCCTGCGGCTCGACTTCTCCGATGAGGAGTCCGGCATCGTCGACCACCGCGATCGGAAAGCCGAGGCCGGCCGCAGCGTAGACCTCATTGAGTCGTGCTGTCGCCACTGTCGTTGAGAACTCGGACCGCAGGACATCGGACAGCAAGGTGGTGCCGTGGGCCAGGGCGCTCCCGGCATCGACCACCGAGAGCAGCCCCGTGGGCCGGCCGTCGGCGTCGACCACGAAGCCACCCCGTCGCTGACCGAGCCGATCGACCGCCGAGGCGAGAGAGGCGGAGGCGTCGAGGATGACCGCATCGTGCATGACGTTGACGACGTCGATGACCCGACCCTGGTCGACGTCCTGGGTGAATTCGGCGACATAGCCGTCGGCCGGCTCGGTCAGGATCTCCTCGGGGGTGCCGATCTGGACGACGTAGCCGTCGCGCAGGATGCACACCCGGTTGCCGATCCGCAGCGCCTCGTTCAGGTCGTGGGTGATGAACAGGATCGTCTTGTGGAGTTTCTCCTGGATGATCATCAGCTCGTCCTGCATCTGGCGGCGGATGAGCGGGTCGAGGGCGCTGAACGCCTCGTCCATGAGCAGGATCGGCGGATCACTGCACAGCGCCCGGGCCAGGCCGACACGCTGCTGCATGCCGCCGGAGAGTTCTCCGACGGCGTTCTGGGCGTACGCCTCGAGGCCGACCATCGCCAGCGCCTTCAGCGCTTCTGCGTCACGTTCACCCTTGGAAACACCCTGCACCTTGAGGCCGTAGCCGGTGTTGTCGATGATGTTCCTGTGGGGGAACAGTGCGAAGTGCTGGAAGACCATGCCCATCTTCTCGCGGCGGAACGTCTGGAGAGCCGAGCCGCGTAGCCCCTGGACGTCGATGCCGTCGACGGTCACTTGGCCTGCGGTGATGTCATGGAGCTTGTTGACGGTACGGATCGCTGTGGACTTGCCGGAACCCGACAAGCCCATCACGACGAAGATCTCACCCTTGTTCACCGTGAACGAGATGTCCTTCATGCCGACCACGTGGCCGGACAGGCGCTGGACTTCGTCCTTGTCCACCCCCGCCCGGGAGAGGTCGTACGCCCGGCCACCCGGGTCCGGGCCGAAGATCTTGTAGACGTGTTCGAGCGAGACGATCGGCTCGCCGTGTTCCGTCATTCGAATCTCCTTCTGAGTGGACCAGATTTCGCAGACCGGGCTACCTGCGTTTTACCGCCCCCGGCACCGAATGCAAAGGTACCACTTCAAAAACTGCTGATCCTCCCCCGCCTCTTGCGTTGGCCAACAGTTTGTTACCAGGTCCAACCGGCGGCGGCTTAGCGGCAGTCGGCGACGAGGTCGGCGTATCGGCCATCCATCCGGCATCGAGTTGCTGGACGTGGGCCTCGGGATGCTGTGCGAGACTCACCCGATGGCATGGATCCTGACCGTTCCCGACGGCGACTGGGTGGACGGGGGAGGATCCCTCGCCGAACTCCACGCCGAGGTCGTCGACCCCGTCCACAGCCGCGTCGACCACATCATGGCCGTCCACTCCCTGAACCCCCGGGGGCTGAGCGCCCACCTGGGCCTCTACACGTCGGCGATGGCGGGGACCAGCACGCTGCGCAAGGTCGAGCGGGAGCTCATCGCACTCGTGGTCAGCCTCGAGAACCACTGTCACTATTGAGTGGCCCACCACCGGCGCGGTCTGCGCCGACTCCTCCGGGACGATGGCCTGGCCGATGCCGTCGAGGCCGACTGGCGCTCTGCGCCGATCTCGGATCAGCGCCGAGCGATGCTCGAGTACGCGATCCTGCTGACCACCTCGCCTGGAAAGGTCACCGAGGCCGACATCGGCGCCCTTCGAACGGCCGGGTTCAGCGATCGCGACATCCTCGACATCGCCGAGGTGACCGCCTACTACGCCTACGCCAACCGCATTGCCGACGGCCTCGGAATTACCGCCGAACCCTGGATCCCCGACGAATCCTGATGTACGGGTGGTGACCACCCGCCTCTTTTCCCCGGGAAGGACACGGGAAGTGCCCCGTGGCGCCCACCACGGTGGAGAAGTCAGAGCGCAGCGTTGATGGTCCGAACCGAACCGTCGTGTTCAATACGGACCTGATCCCCCGTCCTGAGCTTCGCCAACTCAGCCTCGTTCACGAGAACCACAGGCAGCGGCCAGCCATACAACTCGTCGGCGACGATCGCACCCAATGCCACGATCGCGTCCGGCTCGACCATCACGATCGCCGCCGGTGCCGTGCCGCAGCGGACCGCCTCGAGGAGGACCGAACTCGCCGAACTCGAGCCGCGGCCACTGCGCATGACGAGCACCCGGCCGGCGACCGACAGGCCCGACTGGGGGTGGTGTCTGTCGATCACCTCACCGGTCGCCGCATCAAGGCCTCCCCAGAAGCTGAGGGGCTCGTCGAGGTGCAGCACCTCGCCTTCGACAGGGCCACCTGGCGGGCCGGCGACCTGGAGGGACGGCCGCTCAGCCATCGTGGGAGCCCGTGGCCCAGATCGCCTCGTCGAGGACCACCCGTCCGGCGACAGCCGATTCTGCACACTCGCTTGTGCTCCCCAACACCACCTCGACGCCGAGGTTGCCCGGGGCGTAGTAGGCCCACTTGGCCGAATCGGTCATCGCCGGGCCGGTCGTGTCCGCGAGGATCGGCGTCACATAGGTGCACGTGTCGGTGACGATGGTGACGCCGACCGAACGCAGGATCTCGGCCCAGCCGCGTTCCTCGACCTCGCTGAGGACCCCCCGGCCCGTCGAGATGTACACGTCGACCTCGGGGTGCACCCTGCGTCCACCCAGTGCCTCCACGAACCGCCCGAACTCCGCCACGGAGTAGTGGGGCGTTCCCAGGCTGACAGTTGCCAGGGCGTCACCCGTCGCGCCGTCGAGCCGAGCGGTATTGAGTCGATCTCTGGTCCGACGCAGGTCGTCGGGTGCCACGACGACCACCTCGGCGGGCTGGTGGCCTCCGAGGGCCGCATCGAGCGTCGGCGCCTCGGGAGTCGCTCCGACGACGTGGAACATCCCAACGCTTCCGGCCGAGGCGGCGGCGGCACCCAGGGCCTTGAGCCAGTCCTCCCCCGGCGGGTCGGGCAGGCCGTCTATGACCGGCACCCGGTTCCCGACCACCGCACCGATGAGCGTGCCGAGAACGTGGGGAAGCAACGAACTGGTGTACAACTCGGGCGCCAGCCCGCCGAGGCGGAAGACGACGGTGGCTCGGCGGTTCTCGTCGAGGTGGAGGCCTGCCGCCGGCGCCCGACCTGTGACCGCCGCACAGATGTCGACGAAATCACCGTAGCGGTCGGTGCGCGCACCGAGCACCGAGTTGGCGAAGGCGATGGCGTTCGACTCGGCCCAGGCGATCTGCTCCCCGAAGGCGGGCCGTTCCTCCAGTTGGTAGGGGGCACATGTCCAGGTGGGCCGACAACCCATGCCGACGTAGGCATCCATGAGGCGCCGGGCAAGGAGTCCCTCCTCGGGATTCCCTCGGTACAGGTCGGGGTGCAGGAGGTCGAGCGACGACACGTTCAGGGTCGTGGGCACGACGACGGTCGCCCCGTCGGCGGCCAGGCGTTCGGCGAAGTCCAGCGGAGCCCGCCCGTGGTACAGGCACGAGTCGACATGGGCGGCGGAGATGTCGAGCAGTTCCTCGGCACCGAGGGCCTCCGCCAGGCGGACCACCACTCGCATCGCCAGTCGGACGGCTGGACCATCGCCCCCGTCCAGGCGACGGACATCGTCTTCGGTCAGATGGAGGGCCACCTGCGCAGCGTAGGTGGCCGCCCCGTCCGCCGGGTCAGTAGAGGATCTTGTCGAAGAATGCCCGGGTGCGCTCATGCGCCGGGTTCGAGAAGACCTCCTCCGGCGGTCCGACCTCGACGATCTCGCCCTCGTCGATGAACACGAGGCGATCGGCAGCGGCCTTGGCGAACCCCATCTCATGGGTGACCACCACCATCGTCATCCCCTCGGAGGCGAGCTCGAGCATGACGTCGAGCACCTCCTTGACCATCTCCGGGTCGAGCGCCGAGGTCGGCTCGTCGAAGAGCATCACCTTGGGGTCCATGGCAAGGGACCGGGCGATGGCGACGCGCTGCTGCTGGCCACCCGAGAGTTGGCGGGGATAGGCATCGGCCTTCTCGGGGATCCCGACCCGGACCAACTGGCGAACCGCCTCTTCCTCGGCCTCGGCCTTGCCACGCCCTCGCACCTTGCGCTGTGCCAGCGTGATGTTCTGGAGGACGGTGAGGTGCGGGAAGAGGTTGAACTGCTGGAAGACCATTCCGACCTCGGCCCGTACGTGGTCGAGGTCGGTCTTGACCTCGGTGAGTTCGTAGCCGTCAACCGTGACGAAGCCCTCGGTGGGCACTTCCAGCAGGTTGATGCAGCGCAGCACCGTCGACTTGCCGGAGCCGCTGGGGCCCACGATGACGACCACCTCGCCCTCGGCGATTTCGAGGTCGAAGTCGCGCACGGCGTGGATGGTCTTGTCGAACGTCTTGGAGAGCCCCCGGAGGGAGATCATCGAGGTGGTGCTGGAACCGGTGTCTATGGCCACTTCAGCGCTCTCCCTTCCGGTCCCTGGTCATCCGGCGCTCGAGCACCCCGAGCAGGATCGACAGGCCGAGGGTGAGGCAGAGGTAGGTGAAGGCAACGACGAAGTAGCCCTCCCGGAACTTGAAGGTGCTCGCCGAGAACTGACGGGTCTTCTGTGTGATCTCGAGCACGCCGAGAACCGAGAGCAGCGATGTGTCCTTGAGCACGGCGATGAAGTCGTTGCCGAGCGGAGGGATGATCGCCCGCATGGCCTGTGGGAGTACCACGGAGCGCATGGTCTGGCGCCCCGTGAGGCCGAGTGACCGACCAGCCTCGGTCTGGCCGGGCGGGATCGACTGGATGCCGCCGCGGAAGATCTCCGCCATGTAGGCGCCGTAGATCAAGGCCAGGGTCACGGTCGCCCGCATCTCGAAACCGATCCTGTAACCGAGGCGGTCTTGGGCCCACGGCACGACGATCAGCGCCACCGTGAAGATCAGGGGCAGGATCGGAATGCCCCGGATGAACTCGACGTAGATGCGTGACAGGTTGCGGACGACAACGTTGCGCGAGATCTGCCCGATGCCGATGGCCAGGCCGATGAAGAGGGCAATTCCGAACGCCTGGAACGTCGTCCTGACGGTGATACGCAAGCCCGGGTAGATCCGCGTCCAGGCGAGGTTGTAGTCGTCGTTCTGGACGATCTGGACTGCCATCCAGATGAGGACGGCGGCAACGACGACGCCCCACCAGGGGAAGGTGTCCCACCATGGCCGTTCATCGCTGACCCGCCCAGCGTCGCGCTTTCGGCGGGTGGGTGACGCCGTCGTCGCGTCACTGTCCATCAAGGGTCCTCCGGTCCGGGACGAAATCCGCCGAGGGACCCTAACCTGCCGGGGCATCGCGACCGTCCACGACAGGAGGACGACACCTTGAGCGACGAGAAATTCCTCCCTTCCTCCTACGGCCTCGAGACGACCGAAGCCACGCTGGCGCACTACGAAGCCTGGGCAGGGAGTTACGACGCCGAGATCGGCGAGGAGAACCGGTATGCCCAGCCCGGGCGCTGCACCCGCGCCCTCCTGGCCTCGGGCGTCGGTCCCGATGCCAGGGTTCTCGACGTAGGTTGCGGGAGCGGCCTCTCCGGAGTGGCACTGGCCCGGGGCGGCTATGCGTTGATCGACGGCTGCGACCTCTCCCCCTCCATGCTCGCCCTGGCCGTCGAGACCGGCGCCTACGAAACCCTCTTCGAGGCGGACCTGAACCAGGGGATCGACGTCGCTGATGCCACCTATGGCGCGGCGACGGCCATCGGCGTGTTCTCATTCGGGCACATCCGGGCCGATGCCATCCGGGAGGTGCTGCGAGTCGTCCTCCCCGGCGGGGTCGTCGTCGTCGGCCTGAACGACCACTTCTGGGACGAGGGCTCAATGCCAGCCGAGTTCGACGCCGTGGAGGCAGACGGCCTCGCCACCGTCACGTCCCGCCAGCACGGCGAGCACCTTCCGGCCGCCGGCATCGAGGGTTGGGTGGTCACCCTGCGCAAGGCAGGCGACGCTGCCTGAGGGCCCGGCCCCGGGCCACCACGACTACGACTGCGCGTGCTGCCAGCCGAAGCGGCCCTTGATGCAGAGGTGGCCGTTCGTGATCGAGTGGTCGGCTGGCGAGGTCACCTTGACGATCTGCTCATCCTGGACGTGCAGTTCGAGGTTGCAGCCCACTCCACAGAACGAGCAGACCGTGGTGGTGACGGCCTGGGCGTCCTCGTCCCAGGTGCCCTCCTCGCGCATGTCGTGCTCGGTCTTGAACACGAGTGCGCCCGTCGGGCAGACGCCGATGCAGTTGCCGCAGTAGACGCAGGCGGAGTCGGGCAGCGTGACGTCGAACTCGGTGGAGATGTGGGCGTCGAAGCCCCGCCCCGCCGTGGCGATGGCGAACGTGAACTGGGCATCGTCGCCACAGGCCTCGACGCACTTGTAGCAAAGGATGCAACGTTCGTAGTCGCGGACATAGAGGTCGTCCTGGACCTTCGGTGGCTGAGCCACGGTGGCGATGTCGGCCTTGTCTCCCATGCGACCGGGATCACAGCCGTAGTGGTCCATCCAGGCGTGGACCTCGTCGTCCGCCCGATCGAGGTCGACCGACGATGCCAGGAGTTCGTAGACCATCTTTCGGCTGGTACGGACCCGCTCGGAGTCGGTGGCCACGACCATGCCGTCCTCCGCCGCACGGGAACAGGAGGGCACGAGCACCCGCGAGTTCTCGACCTCGACGACGCACACGCGACAGACGTTGACGGGCGTGAGGTTCTCGGCCCAGCACAGCGTCGGCGTGTCGATGCCCTCCTGGTGGCAGGCGTCGAGGATCGTCGAGCCCTCGGGGACCCGGACGGTCCGGTCGTCGATCGTGAATTCCACCAGGCGGCGCGGGGTGGGCACCGGCACGTCGTTCATCGAGATCCCTCCAACAGGCCGAGGTCGAGGGCGGAGCGGATGGCGCCGGACGCCGTCTGACCGAGCCCGCAGATCGAGGCGTCGCCCATCACCGCCGCAAGGTCGTCGAGGAGGTCGCGCTCGGCATCGAGGGTCGCCCCGTCGCGGAGTCGGGCCAGCACCTCCTCCTGGCGGATCGTGCCGACCCGGCAGGGCACGCACTGGCCGCAGGACTCGTCGCGGAAGAACTCGGCGACGCGGCGGACCGTGTCGACCATGTCGTCCTCCTCGCCGAACACCATGACGACGCCGGATCCGAGGGACACGCCGGCAGCCCGGGTGTCCTCGAGGGTCAGGGGAAGGTCGAGTTGTTCGGAACGGACGAAGAAGCCGGCCGCCCCGCCGAGCAGTACGGCATGGGGCTCGTCGGCGCCGACCACTCCGCCGGCGGCCTCGAGAACGCCGCGGAGGGTGATGCCGAACTCGTGCTCGTAGGTGCCGGGGTTCGCCACCCGGCCACTGAGGCAGAAGAGGCGCGTGCCCGGTGAACGCTCGGTACCGATGGCCCTGTAGGCCTCGCCGCCGTCCAACATGATCTGGAGCACGTTGACCAGCGTCTCGACGTTGTTGATCGCCGTGGGTTCGCCGAAGAGGCCGTGCGTCGTCGGGAACGGTGGCTTGTTGCGGGGCTCGCCCCGGAAGCCCTCGATCGAGTTGAACAGCGCCGTCTCCTCGCCGCAGATATAGGCGCCGGCGCCGATGCGCAGGTCGATGTCGAAGCGCTTCCCGGACCCGGCGACGTCGTCACCGAGGAGGCCGGCAACCCGCGCCCGGTCGATGGCGGAGCGCAGGCGGTGGGCGGCCACCGGGTACTCGCCGCGGATGTAGAGCCATCCCTGTTCGGCGCCGACGGCGGTGCCGGCGATCGTCATGGCCTCGACCAACGAGAACGGATCGCCCTCCATGACAACCCGGTCCTTGAAGGTCCCGGGCTCGGACTCGTCGGCGTTGCACACCAGGTGGCGGGGTCGCCCCTGTTGGTCGGCCACGCCACGCCACTTGACGCCCGTCGGGAAGGCTGCGCCGCCACGACCGGAGAGGCCGGCGGTGGTCACCTCCTCGATAACCCGGTCGGGACCCATGGCGAGTGCGGCCTCGAGTGCCCGGTAGCCGCCGTGGGCCCGGTAGTCGTCGAGGCTCCCGGGATCGACGACGCCCACCCGGGCGAGCAACCGCAGGTCGGGCGAGCCCACCTGGGGCAGGCTGACCGAGGCGGTGGAGGTGCGACCAGAGATCGCCACGGCCACCTCATCGACACTGCCGGGTGCAACCGTGAGGTCGTGGTCGCCGCAGCGCTGGACCAGGACGGCGGGGCCGCGCTCGCACTGGCCGAGGCACGGGCTGGCCTTGGCGTGGTGGCCGGCTGCTCGCAACTCGTCGATCAGGCCGAGGGCTCCGACCGGACGGCAGGCAACGTCGTCGCAGACGTGCACCACGTCGGTGGCCTCGGGGGCCTCGTGGGTGAACAGGTGGTAGAAGGTCGCCACGCCGTAGGCCTCGGCCGGTGGCACCTCGAGTTGCCGGCAGGCGTAGTCGAGGCCGCCGGGGCTGATCCAGCCCGAGGCTCGTTGGACGGCGTGAAGCGCGGGAAGCAGCAGGTGACGGCGCTCGGCCGTCCGTGCACGTCCGGCATAGACGAGGCGCTCGCCCTCCACGACGACCACGGAGCCGAGGTCGGCGACGACCTCGTCGACAGCGATGCGCTCTTCGTCGGTGGGTTCGGCATCGCCGAACCGCAGGTCAGGCATCGACCAGGGACCCCAACTTGTCGACCCGGATGGCCGCAGCCTTGAACTCGGCGGTGCCGGACTTGGGGTCGTAGGCGTCGCAGGTGAGTTGGTTGACGTCGGCGAGTTCGGGGAAGTGGAATGTCGTGAAGGCCAACCCCACCTGCAGGCTGGCGTCGATGGCAACGGTCATCTCGATCGTGCCACGGCGGGACGAGACGCTGACCCGCTCACCGGCCACGACGCCGAGCGCGGCGGCGTCCGCAGCGGAGAGGTCGAGTGCCTCCCCCGAGCGGATGGGCGAGTTGTACTTGTCGGTCTGGACACCGGTGTTGTACGAGTCGAGGGCCCGACCGGTGGTGAGCCGCAGCGGGAACTCGTCCGTGAGTTCGTCGATCGGCGGCTTCCAGGGGACGCACGAGAACGGGGCGGGTCGTCCACCGATCGGATCCTCCCAGAGGCGGCCGTGCAGGAACGGGCTGCCGGGGTGGCCCTCCTCGGGGCACGGCCACTGGATGCCGCCCTCGGCCTCGAGGCGCTCCCACGACATGCCGGTGTGCATGGGCGAGAGCGTTCGGAGTTCCTCCCAGAGTTCCTCTGCGGTCGGCCGACCCCAGTCGGTGGCACCCATGCGCTCAGCCAGGTCGGCGACGATGTCGATCTCCTGACGGGCCTGGCCGGGCGGGGGCACGGCGGCACGGGTGCGCTGGACGCGGCGCTCGCTGTTGGTGACGGTGCCATCGGACTCGGCCCAACCGAGGGCGGCTGGGAGGACCACATCGGCCATCTCGGCGGTCCGGGTCATGAACACGTCCTGGACCACCATCACGTCGAGCTTCCCGAGCAGTTCACGGGCATGGCTGACGTCGGCCTCGGAATCGGCCGGGTTCTCGCCGATGACCCACAGGGCCTTGAGCTCGTCCCGGCCCATGGCCTCGAACATCTCGGTGAGGTTCCATCCGTTCTGGGCGGGGATCGTCGTGCCGTAGACCGCCTCGAACCTGGCCCGGGCTTCGTCGTCCTCGACATCCTGGAAGCCGGGCAACTTGTTGGGCAGGGCGCCCATGTCTCCGCCTCCCTGCACGTTGTTCTGGCCACGTAGCGGACAGAGCCCCGATCCCCAGCGGCCCACGTGGCCGGTGAGCAGCGACAGGTTGCACAGCGAAAGCACGTTGTCGACACCCGTGTGGTGCTCGGTGATGCCGAGCGTCCAGAGGATCTGGGCCATCGGCGCCGTGGCGTAGGCGTGTGCCATCTCGCGGATGGCCGATGCCGGTATGCCGGTGACCTCTTCGGTGTGTTCGAGGGTCCAATCGTCGATGTAGGCGGCGAACTCCTCGAAGCCGGTGGTGGCCCGGTCGACGAACTCGCGGTTGGCGAGGCCTGCGGCGATGATCTCACGGGCGACCCCGTGGGCGAGTGCGATGTCGGTTCCGACGTTCAGGCCCAGCCAGGTGTCGGCGAACTTGGCGGACGCCGAACGGCGCGGATCGACGACCCACAGCCGGGCGCCGTTGCGCAGGCCCTGGAGGACGTGGTGGAAGAAGATGGGGTGAGCGGCCCGCGCGTTGGAACCCCACTGGAGGATGACATCGGTCTCCTCCACCTCCTGGTACGAGGAGGTGCCTCCTCCTGCTCCGAAGACCGTCGCCAGACCGACGACGCTGGGAGCATGTCAAGTTCGATTGCAGCTGTCGATGTTGTTCGAACCGACGACGATGCGGGCGAAGCGCTGGACGGCGTAGTTCACCTCGTTGGTCGTCTTCGAACAGCTGAAGATGCCGAAGGAGGTCGGACCGTGGGCATCGACCACGCCGCGGAACCCGGCGGCGACCCGGTCGAGGGCCTCCTCCCAGGTGGCTTCGCGCAGGCGGCCGTCGTCACGGACCATCGGCGTCGTCAGACGCTGGCCCCCCTGGTTTCGCTTCTTCATCGCGTCCCCCATAGTTGGTCGTCTGCTGGCACGCACCCGGTGCGACGCGCCACGGGAAACCTAGCGCGGCTCACCCCGTTTCGATTTCCTGCTGGTGGGCCTACCGGCCCTGCCAGTGGGGGTCGCGCCCCTCGGTGAACGCCCGGGGCCCCTCTTCGGCGTCCTCGGAGGCCAGCATCCGCTCATAGGCGTCCAACTCCCCGGACCGGAGGTGGGCGAACGCCTCGTCGAGGGGAAGCGAGCGCGTCGTACGGTCCACGGCGATGACGGCCTCGACGGCGAGGGGGGCCGACGCCATGATGCGGGCGGCCAGTGCACGGGCCTCGTCCAGCAACCTGTCGATGGGGACCACGGCGTTGACGAGGCCCCACTGCAGCGCCTCGTCGGCCTTGAGCCGACGGCCGGCGTACAGGACCTCGTTTGCGACAACTGGCGGAAGGATCCGCGGGAGGCGGATCGCCCCGGCGTCGGGGATGATGCCGAGCCCGGTCTCGGGCATGAAGAAGGCGGCATGCTCGGCGGCGACCACCAGGTCGGCAGCCAGGGCGATCTCGAAGCCACCGCCCACGGCCAGCCCGTTGACGGCGCAGATCACCGGCTTGTTCCTTCCGGGGAGTTCGGGAAAGCCGCCGAAGCCGCCCTCGCCATAGTCGGCCTCGAACGCCTCGCCGCCAACTGCGGCGTCGAGGTCCCACCCGGCAGAGAAGAACCGCTCCCCGGCGCCTGTGAAGATGGCGACGCGCAGTTCGGGGTCGTCGCGGAAGCCGGCGAAGACGCTGCTCAGTTCCCGACTGGTGGCGGCGTCGATGGCGTTGGCCTTCGGTCGGTCGAGCACGACCTCGAGCACCCCGTCGTTGCGGGTCGCGGTCACGGCGCTACCCATGCGGCCCCCTCTCGATCGTGACGAGGGCGTCGGCGACGACGGCCCCGGATGGACGGGCCAACAACGGGTTGACCTCGACCTCGACGAGGTCCGGCCTCTCGAGCACCAGGCGTTGGAGTCGTTCCACGACCGCGATGATCGCATCCATGTCGGCCGCTGGTCGACCACGGTGTCCCGAGAGCAACGGGCCGATGCCGAGCCCGGCGAGCGCACGGCGGACGTCATCGGCATCGACCGGGAGCAGCAGCGACGTCGTGTCGCGCACGACCTCGACGAGCGAGCCTCCTGCTCCGAGCGTCAACAGCCAACCGACCGGAGGCTCACGGCGGATGTCCACCAGCAGTTCGGCGACGGAATCCCCCACGTACTCCTCGACGAGGACGCGACCACCCAGTCGCCCGGCCACCGCCGCCACGGCCCCGGCGTCGCGCAGATCGAGGACGACACCGCCCACATCGCTCTTGTGGACGACTCCGGTCACCTTGACGACGACCGGGAAGCCGATCCGTTCGGCGGCTTCGGCAGCGCCGGCCGCCTCGACCTCCTCGCCGACGGGGACCGACAGTCCGGCGGAGGCGAGGAGGCTCCCAGCCTCGCACCCGGGCAGGACCTCGACCCCCTCGATCGTTCCACGAACAGGTTCCGGGATGCACGACGCCACGTGGCTCCCCCATCGTGCGGCCGCTTCGAGTCCAAGGAGGGCGGCATCGACCCCGCGCACCGGCACCAGGCCCTGCTCGACCGTGGCCGCCTCGACCGACGTGGGGATGTTCTCCGCCATGGTCCCGACGACGAGCCCCGGGGTCCGGGTCGTTCGGCTGGCGGTGCCGAAGGCCCGGAGCGTCGGCCACCAACTCGAGTCGTCGAGGCCCCCCCTCGGAAAGTCCAACACCAGCATCGCCGCATCGGACGGCCCGTCGAGCACCGCCGTGAAGCAGTCAGCCAGGCGTTCCTCGTCGCCCCAGATGAAGGTGTGGTAGTCGAGTGGATTCGAGATGGAGACAAACTCGGACAGGGTGGCCCCGATCCGCTCCGCCTGGTTTGCCTCGAAGTCCGGGAACTCGACGTCGAGCGACTCGGCCCGGTCGGCGACGACGGAGGCCTCGCCGCCGGAACAGCTCATACTCACAAGTCGGTTCCCCGGGAGCGGTCCCACCGAGTCGAGAACCAGGAGGGTGTCGAGCAGCCCGGGGACCGACTCGACGCGGTGTACGCCGAGCCGGTCGAAGAGGGCCCCGTAGGCGGCGTCGCTGCCGACAATCGACCCGGTGTGTGAGACGGCGATCTCGGCACCGGACGCCGACGATCCGGTCTTGAGGACGACGACGGGGAGACCACGCTCCGAGGCCACGGCACAGGCCGCCGAGAACCGCTGGACGTCGTGCAGCGCTTCGACGTGGAGACCGATTGCCGTCACCGCCGGGTCGGTGGCCAACGCCTCGACGCAGTCTTCGATGCCGACTGATGCCTGGTTCCCCAGCGTCAGCAGGTGGGCGATCGCCATCGGCCGCGTCTGCATCGTGAGGTTGAGCCCGATGTTGCCGCTCTGGGTGACGAGGGCGATGCCCCGCCCGGTACGAGCCAGGCCCTGCTGGTCGGGCCACAGGGCGGCGCCCACCGTCGCCGAGATGGTGCCGTAGCAGTTCGGACCGACCACCGGCAGGTCACCTGCGGCGGCGACGAGGTCATTCTGGAGGGCGGCGCCCTCCTCGCCCACCTCGGCGAAGCCGGAGGCGTAGCAGACGGCTGCACCGGCGCCCATCGCCGACAGGCGGGCAACCACGTCGATCGTGGCGGTCCGGTTCACGGCGACGAGGACGGCATCGGGTACGCCCGGGAGGTCGTCGACGCTCGGGAACGCCGGCAGGCCGCATACCTCATCCCTCGTCGGATGCACCGGCCAGAGGTCACCCTCGAATCCGAGGGCCCGGCACTGACCGATGGCAACCTCTGCTGGGCGCCCGCCGACGAATGCCAGCGACCGGGGGGCCAGCAGTCGGTTCAGCGAGCGCTCAGTCACGGGGCGAAGACCGGTGGCCGGGGCTCAGGCGCCGAGGGGGCGAAGCAGTTGCCGGCTGACGATGTGCCGTTGGATCTCGCTGGTGCCGTCCCAGATGCGGTCGACCCGGGCATCGCGCCAGATTCGTTCGAGCGGCAACTCGTCCATGAGGCCCATGCCGCCGAGTACCTGGATGGCCTCGTCGGCGACGAACTGCAGCATCTCGGTGGCCGAGATCTTGGCCATGGCCGCGTCGCCGTCGGTCATCCGGCCCTGGTCCATGAGCCACGCCGCCCGGTAGGTCATGAGCTCGGCCTCGAGCATCTTTGTCTGCATGTCGGCGAGCTTGAACGACACGGCCTGGAACTTGCCGATCTTCTGGCCGAACTGCTCCCGGTCGGCGGCCCACTCGAGCGCCACCCGGAATGCCCGATCGGCCCGACCAAGGCAGATCGCCGCCACCTGCAGCCGGGTCGCCCCGAGCCACTCGTTGGCCACGTCGAAGCCGCGGTGCTCCTCACCGAGGACCTTCGACGCCGGCACCCGACAGTCGTCGAAGTTGAGGATCATGTTGTGGTAGCCGCGGTTCGAGACGCAGTTGTAGCCGGGTGCCACCTCCAGCCCGGGCGTGTCGTGGTCGACGAGGAACGAGGTGATCAGCTTCTTCGGTCCCCGCGAGGTCTCCTCCTCCCCCGTGGCCGCGAAGAGGATCGTGTAGTCGGCCAGGTCGGCGTGGCTGATGAAGTGCTTGGTGCCGTTGACCACATAGTCGTCGCCGTCCTGCTCGGCACGACAGGTCATGCCGCGTATGTCGGAGCCGGCACCGGGTTCGCTCATGGCGAGGCAGTCGACCCGATCGCCGCGGATCGTGGGCAGCAGGTACTCGTCGACCTGGTCGCCGGTGCAGGCCTGGAGGATGTTGGACGGCCGGGCGACGATGTAGTGGAGGGCGTACTGCGTCCAGCCGAACGCACGGTCAACCATCGCCATCGTGGCGTTGTCGAGACCCCCACCGCCGAGCTCGGCCGGCATGTTGGCGGCGTAGATGCCTGCGGCGAGCGCCCTGTCCCTGATCTGTCCGACGAGCTCCGGCGGCACGTCACCGCGCCGTTCGACCTCGTCCTCGTGCGGGACGAGCTCGCGCTCGACGAACGCATTGACCGTGTCGACGATCATCTCCTGCTCGTCGGATGGTGCGAAGTCCATTTCGTGCTCCCGGGGTCAGCCGAACGACATCACACGCCCCACCTGGGGTGGGACGGGAAGGTCGGCATGGGCAGAGGCGGCCGCAGCCAGGGCGGCTGCGGGTCGATCGTGGATTGGTGCGGTGTGGCCGGTGTCGGTGTCGACATGGAGCAACATCTGCTCGGTCGTGGCCAGCAGGTCACCGGTCTCGGCGTGCTCCATGGCGTGGAACAGATGGAGCCGCTTGGCGTCGACGCCGAGCACCTGGGTCGTGACCCGGAGCGGATCACCGAGCGACGCCTCCCTGAGGTAGTTGATGTGCGTCTCGACGGTGAAGAACGTGCTGCCGGAGTCCCGGTACTCCTCGTCGATGCCGACGAAGCGGAACAACTTGTCGGACGCCCACCCGAAGGCGGTCAGGAACGCCCATTCGGACATGTGGCCGTTGTAGTCGACCCAGTCGGGCTCGACCTCACCCCGGTAGAGGTCGAGCGGGGCAGCCACGTCGTCGCCCTCGGCCCACGGAGCCCCGATCGACGCTGCATGGATGCGGGCCTCCCGCTCGGCGACGATCCGACCCGCCCCGAGGTCGAGCGGGCGCAGGGCACGCATCACGTTGATGACGTAGTCGTCGCGCAGGCGCTCGAGCTCGTCGATCGGTCGCCCACCGGCCTGTTCGAGACAGCCGTCGGCCATCGACTCGACCAGGTCGTCGGTGAGCTCGGGGGCGACCAACCTCGTCCACGGCAGCTTCAGCGCCGGGCCGAACTGGTGGAGCATGTGCCGCATGCCCTGTTCGCCGCCGGCCAGGTGGAAGGTGAGGTTGGTGCCCATACCGGCCCAACGCAGTCCTGGCCCGTAGGTGATGGCATCGTCCAGTTCGGCCGTCGTGGCGACGCCGTCGTTGACGAGGTGGAGGACCTCACGCCAGAGCGCCTCCTGGAGCCGGTCGGACAGGTAACCCTCGATCTCGGTGCGCACGAGGAGCGGATACATCACGAGGTCGTCGTAGTGGGCCCTGGCCGCCTCCACCACTTCCGCGGAGGTCTGCTCGCCGGCGACGATCTCGACCAGGGGCAACAGGTGGACGGGGTTGAAGGGGTGGCCGATCAGGACACGTTCGGGATGCTCACAGCCCTCCTGGAGGCGGGTCGGAAGCAGGCCGGACGAACTCGAGGCGATGACGACCGAGGGATCCGCATGGGCGGCCAGCACCTGAAGGAGGGGACGCTTGACGCCCTCGTCCTCGGGAGCGCTCTCCTGAATCCAGTCGACGCGCTCGGCCAACTCCTCGGCGGTCGCCGCGAAGTCGAGGCGGCACCGGTCGGCACCGGGGAACAGTCCGAGTCGTGTCGCAGAGGGCCACGCCCGCTCGACCGCCGCACGCAGGCGCTCCTCGGCTCCCGGGGCAGGGTCCCAGGCCACGACGTCGTGCCCGCGGGCCAGCGACCGGACCGCCCATCCGGCGCCGATCACACCGGTTCCCACGACCCCGATGGTGCGCCTCACGTCGGTCATACCTGTCATGCCCTCCTCATCCTGGCGCTGTCGAACTGGGTGTGCGGGCGGTTCAACCCAGGTCGAGGGTCTTGCGGGCGTCGGCCGGCGTCTGGACCGAAGCGCCCATCAACTCGACGATCCTCACTGCCTTCTCCACCAACTGGGCGTTGGTGGCCAGGACGCCCCGTTCCAGGTAGAGGTTGTCCTCGAGGCCGACCCGCACGTGTCCACCGAGCATCACCGACTGGGAGACCATCGGCATCTGCATCGCCCCGAGGCCGAACGAGGTGAATTCGGCCTCGTCGGGTAGCCGGTTCACCATGGCCAACAGGAGGCCGATGTCGAGCGGTGTGCCGTAGGGGATCGAGAGGCAGAGTTGGAACCAGTACGGGGCATCGATCAGCCCTTCGCCAATCATCGTCTCGGCGAACCAGAGGTTCCCGGTATCGAAGATCTCGAGCTCCGGACGCACGCCGAGCTCCCGGACCCGCTGGGCCATGATGCGGAGCATGTCGGGGGTCGAGACGTAGACCTCGTTGTGGTTGCCGAAGTTGAGCGACCCGCAGTCCATCGAGCAGATGTCCGGTCGGATCGCCTCGACGTGCGCCAGCCGCTCGATGCCACCCACCACGTCGGTGCCCTCCTGCCAGGCCATCGGATCGTCGTCGGGGCCGACCACGAGGTCGCCACCCATGCCGGCGGTCAGGTTGACGACCACCTCGTCGTCCTGCTCGCGGATGCGCTCCACCACCTCCTGGTAGTGGGCGACGGTCCGTGTGCCCTTGCCCGTCTCGAGATCACGGACATGGCAGTGCACGATCGTTGCGCCTGCCTTGGCGGCGTCGAGCGCCGACTCGGCGATCTGCTTCGGCGTCACCGGCACGTGTTCGCTGCGGCCGGCGGTGTCACCGGAGCCGGTCACGGCACAGCTGATGATGACGTTCCGGTTCATCCCACGCACGGTCATCGAGGGCCCCCTGTGCTGTCTGGTCCCGGCCAACGGCCGTCGCCACCGGTCTCTCCATTGCCAGTACCGGGCCACATGCGTAGGCTTCGATACCGGTCCGTGAAGGCTACCCCGGTGCCCGCATTCGAGATGCCGGTGCCGACGTGCCAAAGGAGCAGAGCATGAAGGTCCTCTTTGCCGATTCCCTGCCCGACGAATACGCCGACCAGTTGCGCTCCAGGGGCGACGAGTGCGAGGTCCGCGGCGACCTGACCGCCGACGACCTGCCCGGTGTGATCGAGGGGGTCGACGTCCTCGTCGTCCGCAGTACCAGGGTCACGGCCGACACCATCGCCAACTCCGACCGCCTCGGCCTGATCGTCCGATCGGGAGCGGGCACCAACACCATCGACTGCGAGGCCGCTGCCAACGCCGGCATCTATGTCTGCAACGTGCCCGGCACGAACTCGTTGGCCGTCGCCGAACTCACGATGGGCCTGCTCCTCGCCATCGACCGGCACATCGCCGACGCAACCGCCGACCTCCGCCGCGGCACCTGGAACAAGGTGGCCTACAGCAGGTCCGACGGCGTCTTCGGCAAGACCCTCGGCATCATCGGCGTAGGCGAGATCGGCATGGCGGTCGCCGAGCGTGCCCGCGGGTTCGGCCTCACCGTCAGTGCAGAGCGCAAGCCGGGCCGCAAGCCGGAGACCGAGGCCCGCATCCGGGCGGCCGGCGTCAAACTCGTCGACGGCCTCGACGAACTGGTCCGCGGGTCCGACATCATCTCGGTCCACGTGCCCGGCAATGCCTCCACGGCCGGCCTGGTCGACGCCGACTTCCTTGACAAGATGAAGCCGGGCGCCATCCTGATCAACACCAGCCGCGGCGAGTTGGTCGACGAAGCCGCCCTGATCGAGGCCATGGACTCCAAGGGCATCCGCGCCGGCCTCGACGTCTTCTGCGACGAGCCAGATGGCGGTACCGGCGAGTTCGCCTCGGCGCTCGCCCGGCACCCCAACGTGGTCGGCACCCACCACATCGGCGCCTCCACGAAACAGGCGCAGGACGCCACGGCTTCCGGCTCGATCGACGTCATCGAGGCCTACCGGGCAGGCGACCTGCTGAACTGCATCAACGTCTCCCCCACGCGCACCGGCACCGCCACGATCATCATCAGGCACTTCGACCGGGTCGGCGTACTCGCCAGCGCCCTCGAGGTCCTGCGAGCCGCCGCCATCAACGTGCAGACGATGGAGAACCGGGTCTTCCAGGGCTCCAACGCCGCCATCGGCATCATCGACGTCAGCGGCGACGTCACGAAAGAACTCGTCCGGGACCTCGCTGCGCTCGATCACGTCATCCAGGTACAGGCCTCGGACCGCGACGCATGAGCGACCAGGATGTCCTCCGCCCCTTTCCGGGGATGGTGGTCGATCCTGAATGGGTCGACCGGGTCATCTCCGGCCCCTACGACGCCTACACCCCGGCGCAGCGGGTGGCCATGGCCGCCGAGAACCCGTACAGCTTCCTGCACGTCACCCGCTCGCAGGAGGACCTCCCACCGGAGCAGCGCGATGACATCGACGGGCTGATCGACTACTGCGCCGATTCGATGCACCGTCTCTACGATGCCGGGGTCTACCGGTGCCACGACGAACCCGTGCTGTTCCTGTACCGCATGGGGATCGACACCCCGGACGGCCGCCACGTCCAGACGGGGATCATGGGTCTCGTGCCGGTCACCGAGGACGGCGACCGGCGGATCCTGCGGCACGAGGCGGTACGGCCCGGCCGGACCGACCTGTTGGCCCGCCACCTGCTCACGGTCGGTGCCTCGTCGAGCCCCATCTCGCTCACCTTTCGCTCGGACGACGGCCTCGAGGCGGTCATCGCCCACTGCTGTGAACAGCAGCCGGTGCTCGACTCGCACCACGAGGGCGTCGACCAGACGGTCTGGGCGGTCGGCGGCGATGACGCCGCCTCACTCATCGTCGCATTCGGGCGGCGCACCCTCTACGTGACCGACGGCCACCATCGCCTGGCGGCGGCCATCGATGCCCGGTCCCGAGTCCCCGACCGGCCCGACGACGGTCCCCTCGAATGGATACAGGCGGTGCTGTTCGCCGACGAGCAGTTGCTCGTCCTCCCGTTCCACCGGCGAGTCGGCGATCGGGCCGGCCGGAACGCCGACGAACTGGTCGATGCACTCGGCGCCAGCGGCACCCTCACGCCGGCTGGTGGCGCCGAAGCCGCACGGCCCCGGGCGCCGGGCACGGTCGGCGTCTACCTGGCCGGCGACTGGTACACCCTCGAACTGCCCGCAGCAGTGGGCGAACGTGCCGTGGACGCCCTCGACGTGTCAAGGCTCCAGGACGGAGTCCTGGGTCCCGTCTTCGGCGTCATCGACCCCGGCGAGGACCCGATGATCGACTACGTGCCCGACCCCGTCGGCGTCGAAATCCTGGTCGAACGCTGTGACGAGGACGGCCGCATCGGCTTCGTGCTGCACCACACGTCGGTCACCGAACTGATGGACGTCGCCGACGACGGTGACCTCATGCCGCCCAAGTCCTCCTACTTCGAGCCCAAGCCCCGCTCCGGGTTGTTCGTCCGTCGACTCGACCGCGAATCGGACACCGTGGAGGCGCCCCGGTCGTGACCGGACACGTCCACCTGCGGACCGACTCCTATTCGTCCGGCGACAGGGTGGGTCCGTGACCCCGTCGGGTGTTCGACGGGCGCTCCTCCAGTACCCCCTCGATGGCGAACGCCAGTGGGTGGCGTTCGACGCTCCCGTCGACACGATCGTCGCCGAGGAGTTGCGCGACGTCCCCGATGCCATGCGGGCCGCCGAGCAGGCTGCCGCCTCCGGGCGCTGGGTCGTCGGCATGGTCTCGTACGACGCCGGTCCGGCCTTCGACAAGGCGATCCGAGCCGCCCGGGTCCGCCGGGTGCCGTTGGTCTCCTTCGGCGTCTTCGATGCTCCGCTGCCGACGACCAGGCCCGCCGCCAGCGGCGGCTACCACGTCGGCCCCTGGATGCCGAATCGCTCGCATCCCGCCTACCTGACCTCGATCCGGACCATCCGGGAGCTGATCGCCGCCGGCGAGACCTACCAGGTGAACTACACGATCCGGTTGCGCTCGCCGTTCAGCGGCGACCCGCTCGGCCTGTTCGCCGACCTGGTCCGGGCACAACGGGCGGAACACGCTGCCTACCTCGACCTCGGCGACCGGGCCGTGTGCTCCGCCTCGCCCGAGTTGTTCGTCCGGCGCAACGGCCGTCGATTCGTCTCGAAGCCGATGAAGGGAACGATCGGGCGCCATCCGGACCCCGAATGGGACGCCCTTGCCGCCCTGCACCTGTCCCGCTCCGAGAAGGACCTGGCCGAGAACACGATGATCGTGGACATGGTCCGCAACGACCTGAGCCGCATCGCCGATTCAGGCTCGGTGAAGGTGCCCGCCCTCTACACGGTCGAGACCTATCCGACGGTCCACACCATGACCTCCACCGTCGTCGCCAACTCGGATGCCGGCCTCTGTGAGGTCTTCGACGCCCTCTTCCCGGGTGCCTCGATCACGGGGGCGCCCAAGGTCCGCACGTCCGAGATCATCGAGGCGCTCGAGGGCGACGGCCGTGGCATCTACACCGGGGCCATCGGCATCGTGGCGCCCGATGGCTCCATGGAGTTCAACATCGCCATCCGGACGGTCTGGGTGGACCGGGAGCGGGGGCAGGCCGAGTACGGCGTCGGCGGCGGCATCGTCTGGGACTCCGACCCGCACGAGGAATGGCGGGAGGTGGAGCACAAGAGCCGCGTCCTCGGCCGTGCCCGTTCCGACTTCCGCCTGCTCGAGACCATGGCCTGGACGCCCGAGGGCGGTGTCTCCCTCCGTGGACGCCATCTCGCACGGCTGAAGTCGTCTGCCGACCACTTCGACATCGACATCGACCTCCCGATGATCGACGCCCTGTTCGACGGTGTCGATGCGGACGGGCCCCGTCGGCTGCGTCTGCTCGTTGCGCCTGACGGCAGCGCCGAACTCCAGGTCCTCGAGCACCGGATCCATGGCGACACCCCCTGGGCGGTGCCGCTCGACCTCGAGCCCGTGCCGAGCGAGCACGAGTTCCTGTTCCACAAGACGACCGTGCGCGAGGTCTACGACAACGCCCGACGCCGCTTCCCGGATGCCCCCGACGTCCTGCTCTGGAACGAGCGTGGCGAACTCACCGAGACCACAACGGGCAACCTGGTCGTCGAACTCGACGGTGAGCTGGTAACGCCACCCGTCTCGTGCGGCCTGCTGCCCGGGACGCAGCGAGCGGAGCTGCTGGACACCGGAGAGGTCGTGGAGCGCGTCGTCCACCGCGACGACCTCGCTCGTGTCGACGCCGCATGGATGGTCAACTCGGTGCGCGGCTGGGTGCCGATCGAGGTCGATTCGGCGGCCAGGCCCGCCGGGGTCAGCTCCTCCGGCGCCTGACCTCCTCGGTGATCGCCGGGATCACCTTGTGCAGGTCGCCGATCACGGCCCAGTCGGCCCGGATGACGATGTTGGCCTCGCGGTCCGTGTTGATGGCCAGGATGTGCTTGGACGCCATGGCGCCCACCCAGTGCTGGATGGCGCCCGAGATGCCGCTGGCGATGTAGACCTGCGGCGCTATCCGGGTGCCGGTCTGGCCGACCTGGTCGGAGTGGGGACGCCATCCGTTGTTGGTGACCGCACGCGAGCAACCGACGACACCTCCGAGCTCGGCGGCCAGTTCCTCCAGCGGGGCGAACGCCTCGGCGGAACCCACGCCGCGTCCGCCACCCACCACCACGGGGGCGGTCGCGAGCGTGATGCCCCTGGAGAGCACGACCCGGTCGGTCACGACCGTCCGGGCGAGTGAGGCATCAAGGTCCGGGGAGAAGGCGGTGACGGTTCCGGCGGCAGGTTCCGACGCCGGAGCAGCCTCGACGGCATGGTGTGCCACGGAAACGATCTTGTGGCCCGCCGCCAGCGTGACATCCTCCAGGAGGGAACCCCCCCACTGGACCCGGGTCATCGACCAGGTGTCGTCCGAGGGATCGACCTCGCGGCAGTTGGCGACGAAGGGCTCGTCGAGGCGTGCCGCCACCTGGGCGAGGACCTCGTTGCCACGGTCGGTGCCGCAGGCGGTGACGATCGACGCCCCGGACGAGGCAACCAGTTGGGCAAGCGTCTCACCCCACGCCTCGGGCCCGAAGTCCGTAAGGACCTCGTGGGACGCCAGGTGGACGACCGTTGCGCCGTAGGCGGCCAACTGACCGGCGGCCTCTTCGGCACCCTTGCCGATCACCACGGCCTCGCAGGAGACACCGGCACGTGTCGCCAGGTCACGTCCGAAGGTGAGGGCCTCGAGCGATGCGTCGACGAGCGTGCCACGGTCATGGTCGCAGAGGACGAGCATCGTCATGCCAGTACCCCCAGTTCCTCGAGCACGTCGACCACGGCGGCTGCCGCCTCCGGGCCTTCGCCGAGGATGACGGTCTCGCTGACCTGTTCCACCGGACGGTGGAGCCGCAGCCGTTCCTGGCCACCCGCCTCCGTCGGCTGTTCGACGGTTGCCAGTGCCGCCTTCTTCGAGGCCAGTCGCCCCTTCATGGTCGGGTACCGGGGCAGGTTGATGCCCTCCTTGACGCCGAGCACGGCGGGTGTCGGGACCTCGTAGACCTCGAAGCCGCCATCGATCTCGCGGCGGGCGGTGACCGATCCGTCGCCGACGTCGATGCCCTTGATGCCGTTGACGATCGGGCGACCGAGTGCATGCGCCACGCGGACCCCGACCTGGAAGCCTCCAGCGTCGGCGGACTCGTTCCCGAAGAGCAGCAGGTCGAAGGCGCCCTCGGCGGCCTCGATCCCGCTGATGGTGGCCGTTAGGGCGGCTGCCGTCCGCTGCGGGTCCCAGTCGACCTCCTCGATCGGAACCAGCACCAGATTGTGGGCGCCGACGCTGGCCGCATAGCGGAGCTGTTCCTCGGCCTCGGCGGGTCCGAGGGTCAGCACGGTGACCTCGCCTCCGTGTGCCTCGACGATCTGGACGGCCTCCTCGACGGCGCATTCCTCGTGCGGGCTCGTGGTGAACCCGAGGTGGGCGGTGTCGACGGCCAGGCCGTCGCCGGCAATGTTGATCTTGGCGCCCGGTGCGGGCACACGCTTCACGCAAACGAGGATTCTCATGTGGGGATTCCCTGGTTCGGGTTCACGGGGAACCGACCCGGTTCAACCCTTCATCCGCGAGTCATCCGGGTCGAAGACGGCACCGGTCGAGGCGACCTTCACCGGGTAGAACTCGTTCATGTACATCACCTGGAGTTCCGTACCCGGGGTGGTCAGCTCGAGGGGCAGGTGCGACATGAGCAGGAACCTGTCGACGGAAGGGCCCGGGCCGGCCGAGGTGACCCGGCTGACGCGTCCATGCGAGTCGACGATGCGGTCGCCGTCGAGGGTCAGGATCGGCTCGTTGCCACCCTGCATGTACCGCTGGCGGCCCCGGCCGTCGGTGTGGTCCTCGACCGTGAGGGTGCAGACGGCAATCTCGGGCTCGCCCTTCTGGCGGGCCTCCAGGTAGGCCTCCCTGCCGATGAAGTCGGCGGCCTTGACCCTCGGGCGGGCAAGGCCGACCTCGAGCGGGTTGTACTCGCTCTCGAGCTCGGCGCCCATGAGCCGGTAGCCCTTCTCGAGGCGGCCCGACGAGCCGTAGACGCCGCCGCCGGTCGGACGGATGCCGAGGTCGGCTCCGGCCGTCATGAGGCTGTCCCACAGCGCGGGACCGTTGTCCCAGTCGGTGTAGACCTCCCAGCCGGTGTCACCGACATAGGAGATCCGGAACAGCGAGACGGGCACCCGCGTACCCCCGCAGTCCAGGTCGACGTCGATGATCGAGCCGTAGGGGGAACCCTCCTGGCCGAGGTCGTTGTCGGTCAACTGCCCAAGGACCGCTGGTGCGTTGGGGCCCCAGAGTCCGAGCGTGGTGACGTCCCTCGTGATGTTGCGGAACGACACCGATCCGTCGGTGGGAAGGTGGCGTCGCACCCAGAACGAATCGCGGCCACCGTCGAAGACACCGGTGACGATCCGCACCCGGTCCTCCGCCATGCGCATCATCGTCAGGTCCGAGTGGAAGCCGCCGTCCTGGGTGAGCCACGGCGTGTAGATCGACCGGCCCACGGGCACGTCGACCTTGTTCACGGCGAGGTAGTCGGCGTACTCGACGGCACCGGGCCCCTCGAGCTCGTAGATCTGGAACGAACTCAGGTCGACGACGCCGCAGTTCTCACGCAGGTTGAGGTGCTCGCCCGTCGTGATGGGACTCCACCAGCGGTTGTCCCACTCGACCTCGCGTTCTGCGAGGCCGTAGCGCTCGGCCAGGTCGGCGTTGGATGCGAACCACTGCGGGCGTTCCCAGGTGCGGGCCTGGAAGAACATGGCGCCCAGGTCCTCCTGGCGGGAGAAGTAGGGACCCACCTCGAGGTTGCGGCGCCCCTCCCACTGCTCCTGGGGGTGGACGATCCCATAGGTCTTGTTGAAGCTCTCCTCGGCGCGCGACCAGATGTGCTCGTCGCTGCACTCGTCGGCGTAGAAGCGGGCGATGTCCGCCCCGTGGACGTCGATGACCCTCGGATAGCCGTAGGTCATCCACTCTGCGACGACCTGGGCCATGCCCGGGCCTTCCTTGACCCAGACGGCGGCGGCCGACCAGAGGTTCCGGACCTCGCGGGTCTCGCCCAGGCAGGGCATGCCGTCTGGTGTCAGTGAGAGCAGGCCGTTGATGGCGTACTTGATCTCGGCGTCGCCGAGCATGTCCATCAACTCGATGGCGGTCTCCATCTGCTCGTCGAAGTCGTCCGGGGTGAAGGGCATCTCGGTGGGTGACAGTGCCGCCTCCTCGTTCGAGGGGATCTCGTCCGGGTGGTGGAGGATCGGGCGGTGGCCGTAGGAGCCGACCTCCATCGAGCCGGCCGACTGTCGCTCGTAGCAAAGGGTGTCCATGTCGCGGACGATCGGGTAGCCGATCTCGTTGTTGGTCTCGGCGAGGATGTCCATCGGCCCGACATCGGCCATCTGGTGGACGGTGGGCACGAGCGGGATCACGGCCCCGGCCATGTTGGCGATGCGGTTCGACCAGACACCGCAGGCGATGACGACGTACTCGGCTTCGACGGTGCCCTTGTCAGTGACGACACCGGTGACCGTCCGATCGCCGGCGTTGGGACCATCCTCGGTGAGGATGTCGAGCACCTCGGTGTTGGCGAACACCCGGCAGCCGACCATCTCGATGGCCTCCCTGCGCATGGTGGTGCCGGTCTCGAGCGAGTCGACGACCGAGACGGTCGGGCAGTAGAAGCCACCCAGGATCACGTCCTCGTTGATGAAGGGGACGAGTTCTTTCACACCGGCCGGGGTGAGCATGTGGGCCTCGATGCCCCATGCCATGGCGGAGGTCATGCGCCGGTCGAGTTCGTGCATGCGCTCCTCGGTGCGGGCCACCTCGATACCGCCGGAGTCGACCGAGAGCTCCATGTCCCGGAACTGGTTGGCGCTCTGCTCGCCGAGCAGGGCCATCTCCTTGTTGTGGTCGACGGGGAAGATGAAGTTGGAGGCGTGGCCGGTGGAGCCGCCCGGATTGGGCAGCGGGCCCTTGTCGATCAGCACCAGGTCGGTCCAGCCCAGGCGGGCAAGGTGGCCGACGATGCAGTTGCCGACGATGCCGGCACCGATCACGACGACGTTGGCGCGTTCGGGAAAGTCACTCATTCAGGTGCTCCAATTCGCAACTGCGGCCGACCCGGCGGCCGACCCGGATGAAACGTGGAGTAGGCGGTGCGACCGTAGGCGACGGTCCTCTGCAGCGCACGCGAGAGGCTATCCACGATTCGGGAATGCCAACTGCATCGCGAGAAATCTTGACCACAAGCAGGAGCGCGCACGCACGTAGAGACCTGTCCGCTCTCTGCACCCACCGTCTTCAGGTTCGGAAGGTGGTGCGCAGGGACTCGAGGCCACCGTCGACCGCGATGACCTGGCCGTTCACGTAGCGGGCCGCCGGCGACGCCAGGAACACCGCCATGGCCGCGATGTCGCGGCCTTCCACGAACGTCCGCATCGAGACCTGGTCCTCATAGCGCCCGCGGACCTCTCCCGACCCGACACCGGTCACCTCGGACTCAGCGGCGATCACCCGATCCATCCGGGCGCCGCCCACCGACCCGGGACACAGGGTGTTGGTCCGGATGCCGAACTCACCAAGCTCCATCGCCAGCGTCGCACCCAGGCCGACCACCGCCCACTTCGACGCGGCGTAGGGCGAGCGCAACGGGAAGCCCACCACTCCGGCCGTCGACGAGGTGTTGAGGATCACCCCGCCACCCGCCTCCCGCATCAGCGGCACGACCCTCCGACAGCACAGGAACATCGACCGCACGTTCACGGCCATCGTCTCATCCCAGCTGTCGACGTCGACCTCCTCGATCGGACCCGTGGGACCGGCGATGCCGACGTTGTTGCAGAGCACGTCAACCGACCCGAGGGACGCCGAGGCATCATCGAAGAGGCGGTCCACGTCCGCCGGTCGCGAGACATCGCCCCCGGTGAAGCCGACGCCGTCCGGCAGATCGGCGCCGTGTCCGGGAAGGTCCGCCACGTGCACCCTGGCACCGGCCTCGAGGAATGCGTCGACCATGGCGCGTCCGATGCCGGACGCCCCTGCCGTCACCACGACGCATTGTCCTTCGACCTGCTCGTCAACCGGGGTCCGACCCATGGAAGCGGAACCTACTTTCCCCGAGCCATGCCCGGACTCAGCCCGTCACGATCAGGCCCACGGCACTGACGGTGCCGCAGAGGCCGACCACCTGCCACCAGAAGAGCCGCTCGCCCCGGAAGAGGATTCCACAGACGACGGTGACCGCCGCGTTCCACAGCCCCCCGGGTGATGTGGTCGCCAATGCCGATGCCGAGCGACGCGGCGACGCCGAATCCGGCAGACATGGGTCAGGCCACCTGTCGCCCGAAGCAGCCGGTGCGACCGGCTCAGGCCAGGTAGCCGAGGGCCTCGGACACCGCGACGGCGGCTGCCGAGACGCGACCGGCGATGATGTCGCCCAGCGGCTCCTGGGGGAACCGGTAACTCGGCCCATGGCTGTGCAGGGCGCCGACCACGGCACCCGTGCCGTTGAACAACGGCGCCGCCACCGAGTTGATGCCCTCGGAGAACTCCTCGAGCACCCAGACGAACCCGTCGGATCGAATCTCCTCCAGGCGCTCTCGAATCTGATCGGGATCGACCATCGAGTTTGGTGTATAGCGATCGAGGGGTCGGTCCAGGAACCGGTCGACGGCCGCCTCCGGCCAGTGCGCCAGGACCACCAGACCCGATGGCACGACGTGCATCGGGAGGCTCGTCCCGGTCCAGTCTCGGACCTGGATCGGATTCGGACAGTCGACCTGTCCGACGTAGTGGACGTCGTAGCCGGCGGGAACGGCCAGGCCCACCGCCTCGCCGACCACGTCGACCATTTCGAGCATGTGCGGCTGTGCCACGGCCAGGAGGCTCTGGGTCGGGTCGACGCTCGTCGCCATCGTGACGATCGACGGTCCGATGCGGTAGCCGGTGCCGTCGGGATCGCGCACCACGGCATGGCACCCCTCGAGCGTGGCAAGCAGTCGGGCGACCGTGCTGGTCGGGAGGCCGACCTTGCGAGCCAGACCGCTGATCCCGGCGGGTTGGCGCGCCAACTCCTCGAGGAGTCCGAAGGCTCGGTCGATGCTCTGGACGGTTGCCATCATGTGCTCCGGTCCGAAAATCGCGCCCGCCGGGGTGGTGGTTCGCGGTTTCCGCTCACGTTAGTATTCCACGATACAGACCTTTCCCGCATCTCGGGAAGGACTTCGCCGACATCCACTCGGTGGAGCCATCCCGGTCCGTGGGAGCCACAACGTTGTCCCGGTCAACAGAGGCCGGGACCTCGACCCGCAATGGAGCGTGTGACGATGGCTGAGGAACCGCTGGACGACGAAGTCGTCCTGGCCGAACTGTCCGACGAGGACCTGACGGCACAAATGCACGACGACCTCTACGACGGTCTCGCCGACGAGATCGTCGAAGGAACCGAGATCCTCCTCGAACGGGGATGGGACCCATCGCTCGTCCTCAACGAAGCCCTGGTCGCGGGCATGCGGATCGTGGGCATCGACTTCCGGGACGGGATCCTCTTCGTCCCCGAGGTGCTGCTTGCGGCCAACGCCATGAAGGCCGGCATGGCCATCCTCCGTCCGCTCCTCGCCGAGACCGGAGCCGAACCGATCGGCAAGGTCGTCATCGGCACCGTCAAGGGCGACATCCACGACATCGGCAAGAACCTGGTCGGGATGATGCTCGAGGGCGCCGGCTTCGAGGTCTTCGACCTCGGCATCAACACGGACGTCGAACAGTTCCTCGCCGCCCTCGACGAACACAAGCCCGACCTGCTCGGCATGTCGGCCCTGCTCACCACGACCATGCCGTACATGAAGGTCGTCATCGACACGCTGATCGAGAAGAGCCTCCGCGAGGAGTACATGATCATCGTCGGCGGCGCCCCGCTGAACGAGGAGTTCAGCGAGGCCATCGGCGCCGACGCCTACTGCCGCGATGCCGCCGTCGCCTCGGAGACCGCTGAGCGCCTGGTCGCCGAGCGCCGCGCCGCGGTCTGAACCCAAATGCCCGGCCGTACCGACGCCATGCCGGCGTCCGAGCGGCGGGTCCTCGTCGTCGCCTGCGGAGCCCTCGCACGAGAACTCCTCGAAGTCGTACGGGCCAACGGCCTGAACGGCATAGACGTCGAGTGCCTGCCCGCCTCGTACCACAACACCCCGGACCTCATCCCCGACGCCGTCGCGGCGCGGGTCCTTGAGTCCAGGGACCGGTACGACAAGGTCTACGTCGGCTACGCCGACTGCGGCACCGGCGGCCGGCTGGACGCAGTCTGCGAGGATCTCGGCGTCGAACGCCTGCCCGGCGCCCACTGCTACCAGTTCTTCACCGGCACTGATGCCTTCACCGAGCTCCAGGACGCCGAGATCGGGACCTTCTACCTCACCGACTACCTGGCCCGTCACTTCGATCGTCTCGTGATCGGGTTCCTCGGCCTCGACCGCCACCCCGAACTCCGCGACGACTACTTCGGCAACTACACCCGACTCGTCTACCTGGCCCAGGTCGACGATCCGGAACTCGTCGTCCGCGCCGAAGCCGCCGCAGACCGGCTCGGCCTCCGGTTCGAGCACCGTCGTACGGGCTACGGCGAACTGGCGACCAGCATCGTCGCCCTCGGCGCTACGCGGCCCACCCCCGACCCCCTTCCGATCGCCTGATCCATGGCCGCCCGACTCGTCACCATCTACTGGCGCGACATCCCCGCCCAGGTCACCGCCCAAGAAGGGAGAACCAAGGAGAAGGCCCTGCTCGACGCCCGCTTCCAGCACGCCATCGATCGTGCCGCCATGGTCGCCGGCTGCACCGACTCCGACCGCTATGTCGCCGAGTGGCGACGCGAATCCGGCAACTGCAACGGCGACCTCGCCTCGTCGGTCGCCGCCGAGGCAGCCCGCATCGACGCCGAGTACTCCAACGACCGACTCGAACGGCTGGTCCACTCCGGCGGCGTCGACCGGGATGACTGACGAACACCGGGCCCTGTCCCCGCTCCCCCTACTCCCCCTAAGACTCCAGGAGAATCCTCGATGACGGACACCGTGCTCAGCTCTGCCACCAGGGAGGTGGCGATCGGCTTCGGGCGACCCTTCGTCATGATCGGCGAGCGCATCAACCCGACCGGCCGCAAACTGCTGACCGAGGAGATGAAGGCCGGCGACTTCAGCCGGGTCGAAGCGGATGCCCTCACCCAGGTCGCGGCCGGCGCCCAGATGCTCGACGTCAACGCCGGGATCCCCCTGGCCGACGAACCGGCGATGCTCGCCCGGGCCGTCAAGCTCGTGCAGTCCGTCACCGACGTACCCCTCTCGATCGACTCGTCGATCATCGAGGCACTGGAGGCCGGACTGTCCGCCTACGTGGGCAAACCCCTCGTCAACTCCGTCACAGGCGAGGACGAGGTGATGGAGCGGGTCCTTCCCCTGGTCGCCAGGCACGGCGCCGCCGTCGTCGCCATCTCGAACGACGACACCGGGATCTCCGAGGACCCCGATGTCCGCTTCTCGATCGCCAAGCGGATCGTGGAACGCGCCGCCGACCACGGCATCCCTGCAAGCGACGTCGTCGTCGACCCGCTGGTGATGCCGATTGGCGCCATGGGAAGCGCCGGCCAGCAAGTGTTCTCCCTCGTGCGACGACTCCGCGAGGAACTCGGCGTCAACACCACGTGCGGCGCATCCAACATCAGCTTCGGCCTCCCCAACCGGCACCACATCACCGGCACGTTCCTCGCCATGGCGATGGGCGCCGGCATGACGTCGGCGATCATGAGCCCGCTCCACGAGGAAGTGAAGACGGCCATCCAGGCCGCCAACGTCCTCGCCGGCTACGACACCGACTGCGCTACATGGATCCGCTCCCACCGCGACCCGTCCATCGGCGCAGGCCGCGAGCGCAACGGCCGTCGCCGTCGCCAGGCCTGAGACCCCGGCACGACGAACCGATGAGCGACGACGACCACCTCGTGGTCTTCACGCCGTCAGGGCGCCGCGGGGACGTCTCTCCCGGCACCACGGTGCTCGACGCTGCCCGACGATTGGGCGTCGACATCGACTCGGTCTGCGGTGGTCGCGGCATCTGCGGACGCTGCCAGGTCGAGCCCATGTTCGGCGAGTTCGCCAAGCACGGCATCACGGCCGACGCCTCCCACCTCTCCCCGCCGGGTACCGTCGAAGCCGACTACCGGGGCCGGAGACCGCTGACCGAGGACAGGCGGCTGAGCTGCACCGCCACGATCTGCGGGGACCTCGTCGTCGACGTGCCCGCAGAGAGCCAGGTCCACCGCCAGGTGATCCGCAAGGACATCGACCTGGGCGACATCGAACTCGACCCGGTGCTCGTGTTGCGCCTGGTCGAGTTCGGCGAGGGCGACGACCTGCTGGCGGCCCTGGGCAGCCAGTGGGGCCTCACGGGACTCGAGTTGCCCCCCGACCTCGACATCGTGGCCGACGGATCGGGCCTTGCAACCGTGGCCATACGCGACGACAGCCAGGTCGTGGCCGTCTGGCCGGGGCTCCGCGACCGGGCGCTCGGCGTCGCCGTCGACGTCGGTTCCACCACCCTGGCCGGCCACCTGTTCGACCTGGCGACCGGCACGGCACTCGCCACCGCCGGGACCATGAACCCCCAGATCCGGTTCGGCGAGGACCTCATGAGCCGGGTCTCCTACGTGATGATGAACCCCGGAGGGGAGGTCGAGCTGACCCGGGCAGTCCGCGAGTCGCTCGACGAGCTCATCGGCCAGCTCTGCGAGGAGGGCGGCACCACACGCGACGAGGTCCTCGAGTTGGTCCTCGTCGGCAATCCGATCATGCACCACCTCCTGCTCGGCCTCGACCCGACCCCGCTCGGGGTCGCCCCGTTCACCCTCGAGATCTCCGAGGCGGTCGACCGGACGGCCACCGAGCTCGACCTCGAGGCCCACCCGGCCGCCCGTGCCCACGTGCTGCCCTGCATCGCTGGGCACGTCGGAGCCGACACCGCCGCCGTGGTCCTCGCCACCCGACCCCACGAAGCCGACGGTGTCCAACTCGTGGTCGACATCGGCACGAACGCCGAGATCGTGCTCTCGGGTGACGGCCGCACCCTGGCCGCCTCCAGCCCCACCGGCCCGGCCTTCGAGGGAGCCCAGATCAGCGCAGGCCAACGGGCGACGCCGGGCGCCATCGAGCGCGTCCGGATCGATCCGGAGACCGGCGAGCCCCGGATCCGGGTGCTCGGGGTCGAGCCGTGGTCCGACGAGCCCGGCTTCGACGAGGCAGTGGCCCAGACCGGCGTCACCGGGATCTGCGGCTCGGGGATCATCGAGGTCGTCGCCGAGATGTACCTCGCCGGCCTCATGACCGCCGACGGCGTCATCGGCGGAGCGGACACCCGATCCTCGCCGCGCATCGAACCCGACGGCCGCACGTTCGCCTACCTCCTCCACGGCCCCGACGACGGGCCCCGGATCCTCATCACCCAGAACGACGTCCGGGCGATCCAGCTCGCAAAGGCGGCCCTCTACGCCGGCATCCGGCTCCTGATGGACCACCTCGGCGTCGACCGGCTCGACGGCATCGCCCTCGCCGGCGCATTCGGCAGCCACATCGACACCGTCCGGGCGACGGTCCTCGGCCTGATCCCCGACTGCGCCCCCTCCGAGGTGGTCGCCGTCGGCAACGCCGCAGGTGCCGGTGCCGCCATCGCCCTGCTCTCGGGTGCCGCCCGACGCGAGATCCAGGAGGTGGTCGGCGACATCGAGAAGATCGAGACCGCACTGGAGCCCGCCTTCCAGGAGCACTTCGTCGACGCAATGGCCGTCCCCCACCGCACCGCCGACTACCCGGGACTCTCCACGGTCCTGGACCTTCCCGAGCACCCATCGACCGGCGGCGCCACCGAAAACCGGCGGCGACGCCGCCGCCCCACACGAGAGGAAGCCAGCCAATGAGCGATGCACCCCGTCGCCGATCCGGAGGCCGAGCAGCCCGTCAGGCCGCCCGAGCGGAGACTGCCGCAGCCGACGTCCACCCCTTCCTGATCCGGGCCATGTCGCCGTTCGAGGTCATGTCCGAGGAGGGCCTGGTCACGATCGAGGAGAATGCCGACACGATCCTCGAGGAACTCGGCATCGACTTCCGCGACTACCCGAGCTCCCTCGAGCTCCTGAGTTCGGCCGGCGCCGAGGTCGACGGCGAACGGGTGCGGTTCCCCCGGGGCATGTGTCGGGAGATCATCACCGCCAGCGCTCCCGCCGTCTACACGCACCACGGACGCAATCCGGCCCGCAGCGTGCAGGTCGGCGGCAACGCCACAGTGTTCGCGCCCGCCTACGGCTCGCCCTTCGTCCACGACCTCGACGAGGGTCGTCGCTACGCCACGATCGGCGACTTCCACAACTTCGTGAAGCTGGCCTACCAGAGTCCCCACATGCACCTGTCGGGGGGCACGGTGTGCGAGCCGGTCGACATCCCGGTCCACAAGCGGCACCTCGACATGGTGTACGCCCACCTCCGCTACAGCGACAAGCCGTTCATGGGCTCCGTCACCGCCACCGAGCGGGCCCAGGACTCGGTGGACCTGGCCAGGATCGCCTTCGGCGACGACTTCGTCGAGGGAAACACGGTGATGACGAGCCTGATCAACGCCTCGTCGCCCATGGCCTGGGACGCCACGATGCTCGGTGCCGCGGAGGTCTACGCGCGCAACATGCAGGCGACGATGATCAGCCCGTTCATCCTCGCCGGCGCTATGGCACCCGTCACGGTCGCCGGTGTCGCCACCCAGACCCTCGCCGAGGCGCTGGCCGGCATGACGTTCGTCCAACTGGTCCGGCCCGGCGCCCCCATGGTGTTCGGGTCGTTCGCCTCGTCCATGTCGATGCAGACCGGGGCCCCGACCTTCGGCACGCCAGAGCCGGCCCTGGTGCTCTACACCGTGGCGGCGCTGGCCCGTCGTCTCGGCGTCCCGTTCCGATCGGGCGGCAACCTCTGCGCCTCGAAGGTCCCCGATGCCCAGGCTGCCGCCGAGAGCATGGCCACCCTGATCCCGGCGATGATGGGCGGCGTCAACTTCATGCTGCATGCCGCCGGTTGGCTGGAGGGTGGCCTGGCCATGGGCTATGAAAAGTTCGTCATCGACGCCGACCAGTGCGGCCTGATGGCGAGGTTCGTCGACGGCGTCGACCTGTCGGAGAACGGCCAGGCGATGGACGCCATCCGCGATGTCGGCCCGGGCCAGCACTTCCTCGGCACCGCCCACACCTACGCCAACTTCGAGACCGCCTTCGCACGCTCGGAGGTCGCCAACAACGACAGCTTCGAACAGTGGGAGGAGGACGGCAGCCTCGACGCCGCCCAGCGGGCCAACGGGATCTGGAAGCAGATGCTGGCCGACTACGAGGCGCCAGCCATCGACGAGGCCGTCGACGAGGCCCTGCTCGAGTTCATCGCCCGGAGAAAGGACGTGCTGCCCGACTCGTTCGTCTAGGCCTCCCACCCACCTGGACCTGCCTCCTCAGGGGAGGTTCTTTCCTCTAGGTGGGCTGTCTGCCTTCCCTTCACTACACTCGCCGCGGCCCGAACCGCCCTCCCGTCCTGCGACCCACCGCCGGACTCCCCTTCGTTCTCCATCAAGCCAACCCGACCACAGAGAGCCAACGATGTCCTTCCCCTCTGACCTCGAGATCGCCCGCCAAGCCACGATCCGTCCGCTGGACGAGATCGCCGACACCGCCGGCATCCCACGCGAATACCTCGAGCCCTATGGCAACGGCGCCGCCAAGATCAAGCTCGATGCCATCGAAGCGATGAGCGACCGCCCGAGGGCGCGCTACGTCGTCATCTCGGCGATCACCCCCACACCGCTCGGCGAGGGCAAGACCACCACGACGGTCGGCCTCGGCCAGGGCTTCAGCCACATCGGCAAGAAGGCCACCATCGCCATCCGCCAGCCCTCCATGGGCCCGACCTTCGGGATCAAGGGCGGCGCCGCCGGTGGCGGCTACAGCCAGGTCGTCCCGATGGAACTGTTCAACCTCCACCTGACCGGCGACATGCATGCCGTCACCGCTGCCCACAACATGTGTTCGGCGATGCTCGACGCCCACCTCTTCCACGGCAACGAACTCGACCTCGACCTCCACAACATCACCTGGCGGCGGGTCCTCGACATCAACGAGCGGGCCCTGCGCAACATCGTGGTCGGCATGGGCGGTCGCCTCGACGGCATCCCCCGGGAGACCGGCTTCGACATCACCGCCGCCTCCGAGGTCATGGCGGCCCTCGCCCTCTGCACCAGCCTCCAGGACCTGCGCGCCCGCATGGGCCGCATTGTCGTCGGCTACAGCAAGGCCGGCACACCGATCACCGCCGAGGACCTGCAGGTCGCCGGCTCGATGACCGTCATCCTGCGCGAGGCCATCAAGCCGAACCTCATGCAGACCCTCGAGGGCACGCCGGCGCTGGTCCACTGCGGTCCGTTCGGCAACATCGCCACCGGCAATTCGTCGATCGTGGCCGACCAGATCGGCATCCACACCGGCGACTTCCTCCTCACCGAGGCCGGCTTCGGCGCCGACATGGGCGCCGAACGCTTCTTCAACATCAAGTGCCGCGCCTCGGGCATCGCCCCCGACGCCGCGGTCCTGGTCGCCACCGTGCGCGGCCTCAAGGCCCACTCCGGCAACCACAAGATCGTCGCCGGCAAGCCGCTGCCCGAGGCACTCCTCGTCGAGAACCCCGACGAGGTCCACCAGGGCGGCGACAACCTGCGCAAGCAACTCGAGAACATGCAGGTCCACGGCGTCTCCCCCGTGGTCGCGATCAACGTGTTCCCGGGCGACCACGACATCGATATCCAGGCCATCCACGAGATCGCCCAGGAGTACGGCGCCCGCGCCGCCATAACCACGCACTTCGCCGACGGTGGCTCCGGTGCCGCCGAGTTGGCGGAGGCGGTCGCCGAGGCGGCCGACGAGCCGTCCAACTTCCAGGTGCTCTACCCGGACGAGATGTCGCTACGCGACAAGATCCGCACCGTGGCCATCAAGGTGTACGGCGCCGACGGCGCCGAATTCTCACCTGCCGCCAACAAGCAGATCGACACCTACGAGGCCAACGGCTTCGGCAACCTGCCCGTCTGCATCGCCAAGACGCACCTCTCACTCTCGTCGGATCCGGCCCTCAAGGGAGCGCCGACCGGCTGGACCCTTCCCGTGCGCGAGGTGCGGGCCTCGGTCGGCGCCGGGTTCGTGTACCCGATCTGTGGCGACATGCGCACGATGCCCGGGCTCGGCAAGACGCCCGGCGCCGCAGGGATCGACATCGACGAGCACGGTGAGATCGTCGGCCTTAGTTGAGCCGGACGGCAGCATCAGCCCGGCGGCGCTCCGCCACCCGGCCACGAAGTCACGAGGAGGTCGCGCCACGATGAGTGGAGCTTCAGATTCGACCCCACCCAGAAAGGGCCCCATCCGCTCACAGGCGGAGAAGGCCACCCATCGGCGACTGCTCGAGGACATGACCTATGAGTTGATCCCGCTCAAGAACGTCCACGACCAGGCGGCGTTCCTGCCGGAGAATTCGACGATCTCGGTGACCTGTTCACCCGCCAAGACGATCGATGACACGCTCGACCTGTGTGCCACGTTCGCCGACGACGGCCACACCACGATCCCGCACTTCGCCGCCCGCATGGTCGAGGACGAGGCGCACGTCGACAGCATCGTGCAGCGGGTCAACGAGCAGGGCATCAGGAAGGTGTTCGTGGTCGGCGGAGACGCCGACCCCCGTGGCCCCTTCACCGATGCCGCCGGATTCCTGCGTTCGTTCCTGGATCGTCGGCCCGACATCGACGTGGTCGGCATCGGCTCGTATCCCGACGGCCACTCCACCATCCCCGAGCAGGCCCTCCTCGATGCCCAGATGGAGAAGCAGGAGATGATCGTCGAGGCCGGCCTCGAGGGCTACATGGCCACCCAGATGTGCTTCGACGCCGAGACGATCCGCGACTGGCTGAGGCAGCGTCGGTCCGCCGGCTTGACGCTCCCCTGCCACCTCGGCGTACCCGGAGCGGTCGACCGAACCAAGCTGCTGACCATCTCGCTCCGGCTCGGCATCGGCCACTCGGCCCGCTACCTCAAGAAGAACCGGGCCTCGGTCATCCGCCTGCTCTCCCCCGGCGGATACAACCCCAACAAGTTGGTCGCCCCCCTGTCAGCCGTCGCCGACGAACTCGACATCGTGGGCATCCACTGCTTCACCTTCAACGCCGTCGACACCACCGAGGACTGGCGCCAGAAGTCCCTCAGGAAACTCACCCCCAACGGCAAACGCTGAGTTCCCCTCCTTTGTCGTCGTCTCCGTTTCAGTTTCAGTAGGCCAGCACCTGGCGGTCCCACGCCTGCGTCACCGTGCAGAAGGCAACCACCGACACAGCGGCCAAAAGCGGGACACAGGCGAGCCGCGTTGGGCAGAGCGGCACCAATCCGCCAAGATGACGGACGTGGCCGACTCGTTTCCGAACCTGCTTGCCCCCGGGCGGATCGGGGGGATGGAACTCCGGAACCGGGTCGTGCTCCCGGCCATGGACCAGAACAACTGCACCGACGAGGGCCTGGTCACCGACGAGACCGTCGCCCACTACGAGGCCCGGGCAAGGGGTGGCGTCGGGCTCCTGATCGTCGAGACATCTGCTGTCTCGTACCCGTACGGGGCGACCGCCCGCCACCAACCCGCACTCTCGCACGATGGCGTGGTCCCGGACCTCCGGCGGCTTGCCGATGCCGTCCATGCCCATGGTGCGAAAATCGTCGTCCAGGTCTGCCACCACGGCAAGACGTCGAGCGTCGACGTCTCCGAGGGGAGGCCGGCGTTGATTCCGTCGCTCCCACCGCCTCCGTCGGACCCCCGGGGGATGATGGCCGACACGACGATGGACGAGTTGTTGCGGATGGCGACCCTCACCGGCGGCCAGATGGCCACCTACGCCGAGGCGACGGCCGGACAACTCGAGGGCATCGTTCGCGACTTCGCCGACGCCGCCGCACGGGTGCAGCAGGCTGGATTCGACGGGATCGAGGTGCACGCCGCCCACGGCTACCTCCTCTCCACGTTCCTGTCCCCGGCATGGAACCGCCGGGACGATGCGTACGGCGGTTCGCTCGAGGGCCGAACCCGACTCCTCGTCGAGGTCGTCGCCGCTGTGCGCGACCGGTGCGGTACGGACTTCGCGGTCATCGTGCGCCTCGACGGCCACGAGTACGGCGTCGAGAACGGCATCACCATCGATGACGCCGCCGGCCACGCCAGGGCTGCGGCCACTGCCGGCGCCGATGCCATCCACGTCTCGGCCACATCGTCATCGGGAACTGGCATCGGGTTCACCGACGCACCCCTTCCCTGGCAGCCCAACCAGTATGAGGGCCTGGCCCGGGCCGTGAAGGCGGCGGTCAACGTTCCCGTGCTCGCCGTCGGTCGGATCCGACCCCCGGATGCCGAACGCATCCTCGGCGAGGGCGGCGCCGACTTCGTGTCGATGGGCCGGCAACTCCTGGCCGACCCCGACCTGGTCCGCCGCCTCAACGCCGGCAGGCCCGACCTGGTGCGCCCCTGCATCAACTGCTTCGTCTGCGTCGCCCAGAACTTCTGGAGCGGTCGGCCCGTTTGTGCGGTCAACGCACGGCTCGGCCACTATGGCGAACCCGACCCGTCACCAGCAAGTTCGCCACGGCACGTCGTCGTGGTCGGGGGCGGACCGGGTGGAATGGAATGTGCCCGGGTAGCGGCCGAACGTGGACACCGCGTCACCCTGCTCGAGGCCGCGGAGCGTCTCGGTGGCACCGCACGCTTCTCGTCGCTCACGACCCCGCTCAACGGCGAGTTCGTCGACTTCCTCAGCGCCGCGATCGCCGATGCCGGTGTCGACGTCCGGACCGGCGTGAGGGCCGACGCCGAGGTGATCGCCGCGCTCGCACCCGACGCCGTCGTGGTCGCCACCGGCGCCCGGCGGGACCGACCCGACCTGCCCGGCATGGACCTCCCCCACGTGCTGTCCGGTGACGACCTCCGGGCACTGCTTACCGGCGACGGTGACCTCGGTGCACGCCGCCCCGGACCCCTGACGCGACTGGCCCTCGGTGCGGGGCGCCTCCTCGGCCTCACCAGGGACATGGGCCGGGTCCGGTCCCTTTCCCGGTTCTGGATGCCCATCGGCCGCCGCGTCGTGATCGTCCACGGCGACCTCGTCGGCACCGAGTTGGCGCACTTCCTCGCCGAGCGGGGACGCACGGTCCACGTGCTCGAGCCCGGCACCCAACCAGCGAGCGCCATGGCCCACCCACGACGGTGGCGAGTCCTCCACGAGTCCCGGAGCGCCGGCGTGGTGTTCCACACCGAAGCCGAGACAACCGCCATCTCGCCCACCCAGGTCGAGTACCGACACGGCGATGCGACCCTCCGGCTCGATGCCGACACGGTGGTCATCGCCGGCGGGGTGCGGGCGGACCGCTCGCTCGCCGACACCCTCCTGGCCGCCGGCCACGAGGTCCACGTAGTCGGCGACGCAGGCGAGGAGTGGTACATCGAGGGCGCCGTGCGCAGCGGCCACCGGGTCGGCGCTGCGCTCTGAGCCCCGTCTCGCCCCGGTCGGGCGACCGTCGGTATCGTCCGCCCCATGACCGACGTCCGGACCGTCCCATCCTGGAACCCGTTCGACCCCGAGTTCCTCGTCGACCCCTATCCCACCTATGCAAGGCTCCGCGACGAGGATCCCGTGCACCGGACACCGATCGGCACCCTCCTCGTGTCCCGCTACGAAGACGTCCACCGGGTGCTACGCGACACCGAAACCTCAGTCCGTCAATTCGAGACCAACGCCGAGGTGCCCGAACACATGCGCCCACTCCAGGTGCTCCGCGCCCAGCGGGAGCCGTCGATCCTCGGCCTGGACCCGCCCGACCACACCCGCCTGCGGGGGCTCGTGCAACGAACCTTCACCCCCCGTTCGATCGGCCGGATGCGCGAACAGACCTCCGCCATCGTCGACGACCTGCTCGACGAGCTCGCCGGGCAGGACGAGATCGACCTGATCGGCGAGTACGCCTTCGTGATCCCGTTCGCCGTGATCCACGCCATGCTCGGGCTGCCCGACACCGACATGGCCATGGTCCGGGGCTGGTCCCACGCCATCACACAGACGCTCGAGCCGTTCCTCACCCCCGAACAGGTGACCGCTGCCCTCGACGGCGGCGCCCGGATGGACGCCTACCTTGCCGACGCCGTCGAGCAGAAGCGTCGGAACCCGGGCGACGACCTGCTCACGCATCTCGTCGAAGCCGAGGAGGAGGGCGATCGCATGTCGACGCCGGAACTCCTCTCGATGGTCTCCCTCCTGTTCGTGGCGGGCCACGAGACAACGGTCAACCTGATCGGCAACGGGATCCATGCCCTGCTCGAGCAGCCGGACCAGTTGGCACTCGTCCGAGACGATCCCTCGGTCGATGCGACCCTCGCCGACGAACTCCTCCGCTGGGACAGCCCGGTGCAGACCTCCGGACGCCGCCTCCTCCACGATGCCGAGATCTCCGGTGTCCTCGTGGAAGCGAACGAGACGATCCTGACGGCGCTCGGCAGCGCCAATCGGGACCCTGCCTTCTGGGGGGACACCGCAGACACCCTCGACGTCACCCGGGCGGATGCGGTCCGCCACGTGTCATTCGGCAGCGGTGTCCACCACTGCCTGGGAGCGGCGCTGGCCCGACTCGAGGGGGAGATCGCCATCACCCGGTTCGTGCGGCGCTTCCCCGGTCTGGCCCTGGCGGCTGAGCCGACCTTCAACGCCCGGATAATCCTGCGGGGACGCAGCACACTTCCGGTGAGCCTGGGAGCAGCCGCCTAGGACCCGACCCGGACCCGGGACGACGTCGTCGCCATGCGCCCCGGGCAGGCGATCGCACAGAAGGCAGCCCCGACGAACATCGTGACGGCCATGAAGGCCCACGCCCGGTCGAAGGCGACCAGGGGCCCCAGGGGAAGTGCCGCATCGAAGACCGCCATTCCAATGGCCACGCCGATGGCGAACCCGAGGGTCGAGGTCGTGCGCAGCGTGGCGCTTGCCGTGCCGAATCGTGCCGACGGCACCTCCCGGAGGCCGAGTGAACTGAACGTCGCGAACGTGCACGACACGCCCACGCCGAGAAACATCAGCGCCGGCAGGACGTCGGAGGCGTAGTCGGACTCAGCACCCACCCGCAACCACAGCCAGGCCGGTGAGAGCCCGGCGGCCGTGCACCCGAACACCAGCAGGTTCCGGTGGCCGACCCGGTCGGCGATCGAACCCACCGGGCCACCGATCACCGCGGCCAACGCAGGGCCGGGCACGACGCCGAAGCCGGCCGCCAGCGGCGACCAGTTCCACAACTCCTGGAGGAGGAGCGTGTTGAACAGGATGATGCTGATGAACGCGGTGGTGAAGAAGACCTGCCCCGATGCGGCCGACCAGAACGACCGGATCCGGAAGAGGCTCAGGTCGAGCAACGGCTCCGCATGCGTCATCGAGCGCACCAAGACAACGCCCATGAACAGGACCCCGACCAGCGCCGACGCCAGGGTCGCCCCCGATCCATAGCCCCAGCTGCCGCCCTGCACGACCGCCAACAGGACGAGCGCCACGCCGAGGGTGCCGGCCGGCACTCCGAGCACGTCGAACCGTCCGGTGGCATCGGGGTCCCGGCTCTCCCGAACGAACCGGGGAGTGAGAACAAGCAGTAGGGCGCCGATCGGGACGTTGACGAGGAACACCCACCGCCAGGACAACAGGTCGAGGAGGACGGCGCCGACCGAGGGCCCCAGCGCCGCCCCGAGGGCTGCCGACGCCCCCCAGATGCCGAGCACCATCGACCGACGCTCCACGGGGAAGTCGGGCAGGACCATCGACAGCGAGGTGGGGCCGATCACCGAACTGCCGATCCCCTGGAGGACGCGTGCTGCGATCAGGAATCCGGTCGTGGGTGCCAGCCCGCAGCACAACGACCCCAGGACGAAGACGGTGACGCCGATCAGGAACATCCGCCGACGACCGCGTTGGTCGGCAAGCCGTCCGGCGACCAGCAGGAAGGCGCCGACCGCCACCGAGTAGCCGGAAAGGACCCAAGACAAGCCCACCTCCGACGCTCCGAGGTCGCGCCGGATCGAGGGAAACGCCACGTTCACGATGGAGATGTCGATGACCGTCAGCAGCGCCGCCAGCGTCGACACCGCAAGTGCCAACCACGCCCGTCGCTCGACCGCCGTCCCCTCCCCTACCTGCACCCCGGTGACGCTACGAGTGGACCCCGGAACGTGACGAACCCTGCCCGATCGGCTCAGCGACCGGTATGCACCGGGACCTTCGAGTAGCCGGCCACGTTCGACATCTGGACCCGTTCGCACCCTGCCTCGTCGACGGCGAAATCCGGTAGGCGTGCAGCCATCTCCCCGATCGCAACCCGGCTCTCCAGCCGGGCCAGGGCGGCTCCGAGACAGGCATGCACCCCGTGCCCGAGGCCGATCGCCAATGCCTGCTCCCGTCGGACGTCGAACCGGTCCGGGTCCTCGTAGGCCCGTTCGTCGTGGGTCGCCGCGCCCGTCAGGAGGAACACCGGCTTTCCGGAAGGCACCGTCACCCCATGCCACTCGCTCTCGACCGCCGAACACCTTCCCTGATACTGCGACGGTGGCCAGTAGCGCAGAATCTCCTCGACGACGTCGGCATGGAGTTCGGGGCCCTCCTTCACGAGCCGCCACTGGTCGGGATTCCGATGGAACAGGACGGCGGCGTTGCCGACCAACTTGGTGACCGTCTCGCTCCCCGCCGCACCGAGCAGGGTTCCGAAGGCGGCGATCTCGATGTCGTCGAGCGAGGCTGTTCCCCCGTCACCCGTCTCGACCTCGGCGGCGACGAGCGCACTCAGCATGTCGTCGCCCGGGTAGCGCCGCTTCTCGGCCACCAGTTCGAGGAAGTACATGGTCTGGGCGATTCCCGCCTCCTGGGCGGCGGCGCCGCTCGCCGCTTCGCCCTCCTCGCGCCGGAGCATTGTGTCGGTCCAGTGGCGGATCTGTTGGCGGTCGCCCTCCGGCACCCCGAGGATCGCCGAGATCACCTCGACGGGGAAGGGGCCGGCGAACTCGCCGACGAGGTCGAAGGACGGCTCGCCCACGAGCGGCTCCAGGTATCCCGACACGATGCCGCGTACCAGGTCCTCCCAGCCGGCCATCGCCCTCGGTGTGAAGGCCCGGCTGACGAGTTTCCGGTACCGGGTGTGGTCCGGCGGATCCATCGTGATGATCGACGCCGGTACATCGGCGTCGGGGTCGCTCAACTGTTCGTAGGTGAGCCCCCGACTGGAGATGAAGGTGTCATGGTCGCGGTGTGCGGCCACGACATCCTCGTAGCGGCTCAAGGCGTAGAAGTCGTAGCGCTCGCTGTGGTAGCAGGGAGCCTCGTCGCGCAGGCGAGCGTACGTGGCGTACGGATCGTCGAAGAAGTCCCGACTGAAGGGGTCGAACTCGACGGTCACGAGGCGTCCTGGGCCGGCACCGTCGGCCGGATCATCGACTCCTGGGTGAACGAGGCGACCAGGTGGCCGTCGGCACCGAACACATTGCCGGTGCCGAACGCCCGGGCGCCGGCAGCGACGGGACTGCACTGGTCGACGAGGCACCAGTCGTCGAGCCGGAAGGCCCGGTGGAACACGACCTGGTGGGCGGTCACCGCCGTCGCCAGCCGGACCGTCGAGTCCGCCTGGCTGAGTCCGTCGTGCGGACGCAGCGCCGTGCCGATCACGGTCAGGTCTGTGGCATGGGCGAGGAGCGCCTGATGGACGGCGGCATCATCCGGGAGTTCCCGGTCGACGCGGGTCCAGAAGCGGAACTCGGCCGGCCCGACCCCGCGGTCCCTGAGGTCCACCCCGCCGACGACCCGGCAGGACCACGGGATCATCGAGAGTTCGGTCGCCTGTGCTTCTTCTGGGCGCCCGACGTCCGGCAGGGGGTCACCGTGCTCCGGTCCCTCCTCCGCGACATGCAGCGAAGCCTGGGCCATGAGGCACACCCGATCACCCTGCGTGCCGGTGATCCGCCGGGTGGCGAAGGAGCGCCCGTCATGTACCGCCTCGACCTGGTACTCGAGGGACTCGTCGAGACTCCCCTCGCGGGGGAACACGCACGACAGCGATCGCACGGCCTTGTCCGGTGCCGAGGCGGCCGCCAGCACCACCGTCTGGGCGAGTAACTGGCCGCCGAAGATCCGCCGGTAGTCCATCTGCAGGTGGGGTGCCGTCCAACGGCCATCGCCCAGGTCCTCGAACTCGATGCATGCAAGCATTCCGTCGAGGTCCACGAGGCTCATCGTGTCACCCGCCCGACTTCTCGAACAGCCGGGACACGACGACATCGGCGGCCTCGACCGCAGGCCCTTCCCAGGCGACGGTTCCGTTGTCGAGCAGCACGACGTGGTCGCACAGGGCGAGGGCATGGCCCACGTGCTGCTCGACGATGAGCATCGCCGTCCCGGTGGCCCGGATCGCCTCGAGCGTCGCATAGATCTCGTCGATGACGATCGGTGCCAGGCCGAGTGACAACTCGTCGGCGACGAGCACCGGCGGAGCCTCGACCAGGACCCGGGCCATCGACAGCATCCGCTGCTCGCCGCCCGAGAGGGTGCCGGCGACCTGCCGGCGCCGTTCGCCCAGACGGGGAAAGATCGAGTAGGCACGCTCCAGGCCGTCTTTCAGGCCCTCCGATCCCAGCAGTCGTTGGAAGGACAGGGTCAGGTTCTCCTCGACGGTGAACGTGGCGAACACTGAGCGCCCCTCAGGGGCATGGGCCACACCGGCACGCGCATAGCGAAACGTCCGCTCACCCGTCATGTCCCTGCCGTCCACGTGGACCGAGCCCGATGACGGCACCAGCAGGCCGCTCGCCACCCGGGCAACCGTGGTCTTCCCAGCCCCGTTGGCACCCAGCAGGGCCACCGCACCTCCCGGCGGGACACTGAGCGTCACGCCGAAGAGCGCCCGGAAGGGGCCGTAGCCGGCCTCGACCGCCCGGAGTTCGAGTGCGGGCGTCATGAGCCGCTCTCCCCCTCGACGTCGCCGAAATACGCCTGGCGGACCCTCTCGTCGGCCATCACCTCGGCTGTCGACCCCTCGGCGATGAGGTGTCCGAAGTCGAGCACGTACGTCCGTTCGGTGAACGACGCCACCAACTCAACGTCGTGCTCGACCAGCAGGACGGCAAACCCCCGGTCTCCCTGCACCTCGCGCAGGGTCGCCGCCAGGGCGTCGGTCTCTTCGCGGTCGAGGCCCGACGACGGCTCGTCGGCGAGCAGTAGGCGGGGTTCGGTCATCAGGGCCCGTCCGACCTCGACGAGTCGGCCCTGACCGAGGCTCAACGCCTCGACCGGCTCGTCGGCCAGGTCACCGAGGCCGAGAAGTTCGAGGACCTCGCCACACCGGAGCCGCTCGTCGGCATCCGAAACACCCCGCCCGAACAGGTCGCGCAACAGCGAGCCCTCGCCGCGACGGACCCGGTCGGCGAGCAGGAGGTGCTCCCGCACCGTCATATCCGCGAACAACTCGATGCGCTGGAACGTCCGGCCGATCCCCCGACGAGCCCGTCGGTGAACCGGCAGGCCACCGATGTCCTCGCCATCCAGCAGGATTCGCCCGGCGTCCGGCCGAAGCACGCCGAGCACGCAGTTGAAGAACGTCGTCTTGCCAGCGCCGTTGGGTCCGATGAGGCCCACCCTCTCGCCGGCGTCGACGCGCAGGGAGACATCCTCCAACGCACGGATGCCGGAAAAGGACTTCTGGACTCCGGTCGCCTCGAACAGGGAGGTCATGGCTGCTCGCCCCCATCCGCGTCCTGTAACGAGGCCCGCTCCCGTCGGGCCGCCAGCCGTGCCTCGACGCCAACCGTCGCCCGCCGCTTGCCGTGCTCGACGAGGCCCTCGGGATGCCGGGCGAACTGGATCGACGCAAGGCCGAACAGCACGAACCGCCACTTCGGCGACAGCGGGAAGAACCCGGGCAGGTGGCCCCTCGTGATCCAGGCGAGGCCCGCGCCCCGCAGGATCACGGCATTGAACAGTGAAAACGCCGCACCAGCCTGGGCCGCGCCCTCCACGGTCCGGGCGCTCAGGGTGACGACGAGCACCACCCAGAAGAGGGCCGCGGTCGGCGTGAAGTTGTTGCCGTAGTTGACGTTCTCCTGGTGGATCGCCAACAGCCCTCCACCGAGGCCGGCGATCGCCGCCGAGAGGGCGAAGGCGACCATCCGAGCCCGTGCCGGCGACACCCCGATCGATTCGGCCGCCACCTCGCTGCCCCTCAGGCCGCGCAGCGTGAGCCCGGTCGTCCCCTCGCGGATCCGGATCACGAGAATGCTGACCACGGTGAAGACCACCACTACGAGGGCGAGGAAGCGCTGGTCGTCGGCGAAGTCCCAGGGACCGAGCACCGGTCTGGGGACTCGGTGTCCCTGCAACAACGACGAGCCGCCGCCACCCACCCAGGAGAACTTGAGCATCACGGCATCGAAGAAGAAGGCGAACGCCAGCGTGGCGATGGCTAGCCAGATGCCGCCGAGTCGTAGGACGGGGATGGACAGGAGTGCACCCACCACGGCTGCGATGGCAGCACCGACCAACGCTGCTGCGAGGACCGACACGTCCCAGCGGTCCGCCAACTGGAACACCGTCAGGGCGCCGATGGCGGCGAAGGTCCCCTGACACAGCGAGATCTGCCCGGCGAGGCCGGTGATGACCGTGACCGAGAGGAAGATGATCGACATGATGATGGCCTGGGTGACCAGGTGGACCCAGACGACATCGCCGCGGAACCAGACCGTCAGCCCAACCAGGAGCAGGAAGCAGACGCCGAACACGCGGGCGGCCCTGGTCAGGGTCACACTGCGGGTCGTCGACGCCAGCGAAGGCGGCGGCGGGTCGACGCCCGATAGCGGGTCGGCGGCAGCCGGCGACCGGCGGATCGCCGGCCACAGCACGAGCACGCCGAACAGGACCACGAACGGCATCGAGGGGGTCAGGTTGTCCTGGAACGGCTCCAACCATGGAAGGTCGACCGACCACCTCGGGAGGAACGTCCGGAACAGGGCGATGAAGATCCCGAGCCCGAGGCCCCCGAGGAGCGCCCGGGGGAGGCTCACGAGTCGCCCGATCGCCGCAGCGGCGATGGCCACGACCACGAGGTGGAAGAAGTCGGGTGCCATCAGGGTGTTGAACCGGGGAGCGATCAGCACGCCGGCCATGCCCGCGAAGAAGCTGGACAGCATCCAGGCCACCGAGGACACCCGGTCGGCGTCGATCCCGGCCAACTCGGTCATCCGGGGACTCTCGACGACGGCGCGCATGGCGAGGCCCAGGGAAGTGAACCGGAACAGGGCGCCCAGGCCCAGCATGCCGACGACCGCCACGCCGAGCGCAACCAGTTCGTCCCGGCTGAACGGGTAGACGCCGAGCGGATCGTAGAACACGTTGGCACCATCAGGGACGAGGCCCTCGGGCGTCTTTCCGGCGACGCCGGAGAAGCCGGTCAGCGTCTCGAAGAGGCTCGGCAGCGCCACCGACAACCCGATCGCCACCACCAGTTTCGAGACTGCCGAGGCTGTCCTGAGGTGCCGGAAGATCAGTCGCTCCATGAGAAAACCGATCAGGGGCGCCAGAACGAACACTGCCAGGATCAGTGCCGGGACCGTCGACCACCCCCACTCGACGCGTGCCTGGAAGTACATCGCCGCCGAGACGAAGGCCTGCGCCCCGAACGCCAGGTTGAAGACCCCCGAGGTCTTGTAGGTCAGGACGAAGCCGAGGGCGACGAGGGCGTACACCGCCCCGGGTGGGGTCCCCTGCAGGACGGCACGGAGCACATCGGCTCCGGTTCCTGCTGCAAGCACCATGGCCGTTGGGCGTCCCCCGGTCAGCCCCCGAAGGAAACCTGCTGTGGCTCCGACCACGCCTGGTCTGCATTGTCCCAGCAGATCCACGGGGTCGCCGGATCAGCAACCGTCTCCATTGCCCCACCGCTCATTCGCAGGGACGCTGCACACTCCAGCAGGTAGCCGTTGGACTGGTCGTCCGGTGTCGTCGGCACGTGCTGGCGGGTCCAGTCGATCGGCACGATGAGGCCGCCTGCGTCCCAGGCGGTCCGACCGTTCATCTCGGCGATCACGGACGCACGATCGAACTCGGGACCGACACCCAGCAGCGCCTCGAAGGCCGTGTGCGCGTTGATCCAACCGATCATTGCCAACTCCGACAGTTCCCTTCCCTCGGACGCCATCTGTGCCTGGAACGCCGCCGCCGACTCGTTGCCACTGTCCGCCTCGAAGGGCTCGAACTGGGGCGCCACGTAGTCGCCGTCGAACAGGTCGCCCGCCTCGGCGACGAACGGGTGGTTGTAGGTGTTGGGGTGGTAGAGGACCGCTTCCATGCCCTGTCGCTTCATCTCCTGGGCCATGGTCTTCATGCCGTTGAGGTCCATGCAGGTGGAGACGAAGTCGACGCCCGCCTCCATCATGGCCGTCACCTCTGGGGCGATTCCATTGGGAAGGCCGTAGTCCATGTCGTCGTTGAAGTAGCCCATCTCGACGCCGATGTCGGCCGAATACCGATCGATGGAGGCGGCCACCGACTGGGCGCAGACCTTCGAGTTCTCGCTGATGCCGTAGCCCAGCGAGGCCGCCTTCGTGGCGCCGGAGATCTTCGCCAGGTACGGCACGTGGCGCTGGGTGCACTCGGCGCACATCGCCGGGATGTGCCCGAAGATGTTGAAGCGGTTGGCGGACTCCGTTGCGTGGATGTTCCAGACGTAGGTCGGAATGGCGGCCTCGTCGAGGTCGCCCCAGCCGCTGGCGACCAGCGTGGCGCTGAACGCCGCGAACGAGTCCTCTCCGGCGATCACCTCGAGGGCCCGGACCTGGTTCTGGAGCAACTCGTCGTCGAGTTCCTCGTGGACCACGAGTTCGCGGCCGAACAGACCGCCCTCGGCGTTGCGGTACTCGAAGTAGGACCGGATCCCGTCCAGATAGCAGTCGAGGATGCAGGTGCCGAGGGGATTGTTCGACCGGATGCCGATGACGGCGAACCGGATCTCCGTATCGGTGACGCCCGGAACCCCCTCGAGCGCCACGAACTCGTGGCGCAGGTCGGGCACCGTCGTCGTCGTAGTGGTCGGCGCAGCCGTGGTCGTCGGCGCAGCCGTGGTCGTCGGCGCAGCCGTGGTCGTCGGCGCAGCCGTGGTCGTCGGCGCAGCATCCCCGCCACCCGAATTTCCGCAGGCGCCAGCGGCAAGCGCCAACACCACCGCCGAACCGGTCAGGCACTTCCTCGCTCGGACCATGATTCCCCCGTTCTTCGGTTCACCGTTCCCCCGAACGGCGACGCGAAGTTACCCCAAGGATCCGGCAATCCCCAACTGTTCCAAGTCACCAGATCAGGCCGCATTGCCCGCGCCCCGGGACACTCACCTACGGTTCCGCGTAACGAACCGAACAGGGGATCCCACGTGCGACTGAAATTCGACGAGGCGACCGAGGCCTTCCGCGCCGAGTTCGTGGCATGGCTGGACGCCAACCTCCCCTCTGGATCAACGACGAGCGAGCGTCCCACGTCGAGCGCCGGCGTCCCGTCCTGGTCCCGTGCCTTCCAACGGAAGATGTTCGACGACGGCTGGCTGGTTCCCGGCTACCCGACCGAGTTCGGGGGACGCAACGCCGGCCTCTCCGAGCAGATGGTGTACTTCGAGGAACTGGCCGAGCGACACGTCAGCCGCAGCCTCAACCCACAGGGCCTCGGCATCATCGCATCGTCGATCATCGAATTCGGCGACGACGGGCAGCGGCGGGACTACGCCATCCCGATCCTGCGTGCCGAGATCACCGCTGCACTGGGCATGAGCGAGCCCGGTGCCGGCAGCGACCTGGCCGGCCTCACCACCCGGGCCGTTCCCGACGGCGACCACTTCGTCGTCAACGGGCAGAAGGTCTGGACCTCCGGCGCCCACGACGCCGACGTGCTGCTGGCGTTCGTCCGGACGGACCCCGACGTCCCCAAGCACCGGGGCATCTCCGCCCTGATCATCGACACCGATACGCCGGGACTGGAGTGTCGACCATTCCCCGACCTGATGGGTCCCGACCACCTTGACTTCAACGAGGTCTTCTTCGACGACGTGTTCGTCCCGCGCCGGAACCTGGTGGGCGAACTGAACGACGGGTGGCGGATCTGCACCGGTGCCCTGGCCCACGAGCGGGCGATGCTCTGGGTGCTGTGGTCCGAGGGGTTCGACACCTCGCTCGACGACCTCGTCCGATGCGTGGGCGACACGCCCCTTGCACAGGACGACGTCTTCCTCGATCGGCTGGGATCGCTGCTCATGGACGCCGAGTCACTCCGCCTCCTCGGCTACAGGGGCCTGGCGCGCCTGCAACGCGGCCTGGTGGCCGCCGAGCAGTCGCTCCTCAAGTTGATGGGTTCGGAGGGCCAGCGTGACGTCGCCCTCCTCGCCCTCGACGCCCTCGGGGCCGACGCCCTCGACCAGCGGGAGGGCACCTCCGTGTTTCAACCCTGGGGAGCCAACCGGGGCGATTCCAGTTGGTTCGACCGCTTCCTCAACTCCTTCGCCGGCACGATCTCCGGCGGGACCAGCGAGATCCAACGCAACATCATCGCCGAACGCATACTCGGCCTCCCGAGGAGCTGAGGCGCATGGACTTCGAACTCGACGACGACCAGCGCGAACTCCAGAGGACGGTCCGCGAGGTCCTCGACAACGAGTGCCCGCCTGCCTATGTGCGGCGCATCGTCGACGAGGGCCACGACCCGGTCGACCTCTGGTCCACCCTCACCGACCTCGACTGGCCGGCCCTCACCCTCGACCCGGAAGTCGGTGGGCTGGGCATGACCTGGGTCGAGCAGGCGGTCGTCCTCGAGGAACTCGGCTACGCCTCGGCACCGGGGCCCTTCCTCGCTACCACCACACAATTCGTCCCGGCGATCCGAGAGACCGGATCCGACGACGAACGGTCGAGGTTCCTCGGTCCTGTGGCACGCGGCGAGGGCACGGGGACGCTCGCCATCGACGAGGGTTCGGGGACCTGGGACCCGGCCGACGTGGTGGCGACTGCGACGGCAGAGGGAAGCGGGTGGGTCCTGGCCGGAACCAAGGAATTCGTCGTCGACGGCGACACCGCCGACGAGGTCGCCGTCGCCCTCCGCATCGACGGCGAACTACGCCTTGCCGTCGTGCCCGGCGGGGACCTCGACACCGAGCCCCTCGACCCCATCGACCCCACCACCAGACATGCCCGAATCCACCTCGACGGCGTCCGCATCGACGGTGGCCGGCTCCTGGGCGCTGGCGACGCATCCGTGGCGCTCCGCCGAGCCCTCGAGGAGGCCTCCACCGCCGTGGCGCTCACCACCGTCGGCGCCTGCCAGCGGATCCTCGACCTGGACCTCGGGCACGTGAAGGAGCGCCACCAGTTCGGCGTACCGATCGGCTCGTTCCAGGCCGTGAAGCACAAGTTGGCCGACATGTACCGGGATGTCGAACGGGCCCGGGCACTCGGGTACTTCGCCGCCCTCTGCCTCACCGAGGACGACCCCCGCCGTGAGCGGGCCGCCGCCATGGCCAAGGCCTCAGCCGGAGAGTGCCAGCGGCGCGTCGTGCAGGACGGCCTCCAACTCTTCGGCGGGATCGGCTACACGTGGGAGCACGACCTCCACCTGTACCTGCGTCGCGCCAAGGTCGGCGACCTCCACTTCGGCACGAGCAACCGCCACCGCCGTCACGTCGCCCGCCTCGCCCTCGGCGGCTCCTAGCCCTCCGCCGGAGTCGGGTCGAACACGACGGGCAACGTCGTCGGACCTCGGAAGGCATAGCCCGAGACCTCCGGGACAGGGGCATCGCCGTCCAGCCGGACGCCCGGCAACAGGTCCAATACCGCAGCCACGCCCACTTCCATCTCCAGGCGGGCCAGGTGCATCCCCAGGCACAGGTGGGGCCCACCGCCGAAGCCCATGTGGGCGCCCGCCTCCCGGTCGATGTCGAAGGCGTCGGGATCCGGCCACCGGTCGGGATCACGGCCGGCCGAGCCGTTGAGCACCGTTATCGGGGAACCGGCCGGGATCGGGCAGCCGCCCAACTCGGTGTCCACCGTCGTCCGACGCATGATCATCGTGATGGAGGTCTCCCAGCGAAGGGTCTCCTCCACGAGCCGGGGGATCAGGCTTCGGTCCGCCTCCACCCGGTCCCGGACGTGCGGCAGGGTCAGCAGGGCGACGATGGCGTTTCCGAGCGCCCGGTAGGTGGTCTCCGCCCCAGCGGGCAACAGGAGCCGCAGGAAGCCGTAGAGCCGTTCCTCGGAGAGGCGTTCACCGTCCACCTCGGCGTTGACCAACTCGGAGAGCAGGTCGCCGGTCGGTTCGGACCGCCTGGCCTCGACGAGCGGCGCCAGGTACTCCGCCATCGCCGCCGAAGCCGCCAGCCCGGCCTCCGGGTCGAGCGGACCGTGGTTGATCTGCTCGGCCCAGGTAGTGAACCGCTCGTGGTCCTCGAGCGGTACGCCCACGATCCCGCAGATCACCTGCACCGGGTAGTGGACGGTGAAGTCGGCAACGAGGTCTGCCCGACCGGCCGGCCGCACCGCATCGAGCAGTCGGCCGACGATCGGCTCGATCAACTCGGTGCGCCACCTTTCGAGGTTCGACCGACGGAAGGCCGGCGCCACGAGGTTGCGGTACTGGCGGTGCTCTTCGCCGTCGAGCGCCAGGATGAGGTCGCCCATGAACGGCCCCATGAAATCGCCGTTGATGGTCGACGAGAAGGTGCGCCAGTCCCGCAGGACGGCTGCAGCGTCCACGTGGCCCAGCACATGGAACGAGCCGGTGTCCTCCCAGGGTTGGGGCTCGACCGACACGACCGGGCAGTGCCCGCGGGCCTCGGCCCACATCGCATGGGGTTGGGCGGTCTCCCACTCGTCGATCTCCGGTAGTCGGTAGTCCACGGCGTCTCGTCCCCCATTCCTCTCCGACCTTGCGGTCGACAGGCCGTCTGGCTGTTCACCAGAGGCCCCGGTCTACCATCGATGTCCACCGAACTCGAAAAGGGGAACCGCATGGAGGACGTGCTCCGGTACGAAGGGACCCGTGCCGTCGTGACTGGCGCTGCATCGGGGATGGGCGCAGCGACTGCGACGATCCTGGCCGCCCTCGGGGCCGAGGTCCACGGGCTCGACATCCAACCGTGCGGCGGCGCCGTCCACGAATCCCACCTGGTCGACCTGTCGGACACCGACCAGATCGACGCCGCCGTCGAGGCCATCGGGGGCCCGATCGACAGCCTGTTCAACTGCGCCGGCCTGCCGACCACCGCACCGGACCTCGCCGTCATGCTCGTCAACTTCGCCGGCCACCGCCACCTCACCGAGGCCATCATCCCACTCCTGTCCGACGATGCCGGGATCGCATTCATCTCATCGGTCGCCGGCATGGGCTGGGTGGCCAACGCAGCAAGAAACCTGGAGCTCGTCATGACCCCCGACTTCGACGCGGCCCGGGCGTGGTGCGAGGAGCATCCCGAGGTCATCGGTGGCATGGGCTACTCCGCCTCCAAGGAGGCCATCAACGCCTACGTGGCGTTCCGCGGCTTCCAACTGGCCCCGTCGGGGGTGCGGCTCAACAGCCTCAACCCGGGCCCGACCGACACGCCGATGATGCCCTCCTTCATCGAGTCGCAGGGCCAGGAGTTCTTCGACAACTTCCCGAAGCCGGTCGGCCGCAACGCCCGCCCCGACGAACAGGCGTGGGCGCTCGTACTCCTCAACAGCCCACGCAACAGCTACACGACCGCCACATCGCACTTCGCCGACGGCGGATTCACGGGCGGCCTGTTCACCGGGGGCATCGACATGGCCCTCCTCATGCCACCGGAGTAGCCACTCCGCTCAGAGAATCGCGCCGCTCTCCTTCAACGCCGCGATCTCGTCCCACGCCAGGCCCAGGTCGAGGAACACCGCCTCGGTGTGCTCGCCGTGCTCCGGGCCGCGTTCGACGGTGACCGGCTCCTCGTCGAACATGGCCGGGCTGGCCACCAACTGGACCTCCTCGCCGTTGCCGGCGGTCATCGTCGGGAGGTAGCCGTTGGCGATCACCTGGGGGTCGTCGTAGAGCTCGATCAGGGACTGGAACGGCGCCCACACACCGGTGAATTCGTCGAGTGCCTCCCTCCAGTGGGCCAGCGGCTGCGAACCGAAGGCCTCGTCGAGGATGGCGATGCACTCGGTGCAGTGCTCGGCCCGCGACACTGCGTCGGCGAACCGGGGATCGGTCGCCAACTCCGGCCGTTCGAGGCGCTCCGCCAGGTCGGCCCAGAACTTGTCGGGCTGCAGGAGGATGAGCGTGATGTAGCGCCCGTCCGAGGTGCGGTAGGCGTTGACCCCGGGGTTGGCGGCCTTGGTGCGGTCCCGGGGCGGGAAGCTCCCGAGGCCGAACAGCTTGGCGGCGACCACCAGCGGGGACGCCTGCCACATGGCGGTGGCCAGCAGCGAGACGTCGACGACGCTCGGCTCGCCGGTCCGCTCCCTCTTGGCGAGGGCGGCGGCGATCGCCCCGGCGACGGCGAGGCCGCCCATCACGTCACCGAACGCGGGGGCCGGCTGCCCCTGGGGCCAGCCCTCGGCGTCGCCCGGGAAGAGCCCGGCGACGCCACCCCGTGCCCAGAAGCTGGCGCCGTCGTAGCCGCCCTTGTCGGATTCGGGACCATGCGCCCCCTGGCCCGAACCCCGGGCCACGATGATCGACGGGTTGCGGGCCCGCAGGTCCTCGACATCGACCCCCAGCTTCTCCCGGACATGGGGCAGCGCGTTGGTCAGGAAGACATCGGCGGTCTCGACGAGTCGCATGAGGGCCTCGTGGCCGTCGGGATGGCCGAGGTCGATGCCGATCGACTTCTTGCCCCGGTTGGGCTGCTCCATCATGAAGTTGACGCCGCCCGCCCCGCCCGGGATGAGGCCCGACGTGATCAGCCCCCGCTGCGGGTCGCCGGTGACCGGGTGCTCGACCTTGAACACCTCGGCCCCCCAGTCCACGAGGACAGCGCCCCCGGCGGGGACGAACGTCCAACTGGCGAATTCGACGATCCGGATACCGTCCAGTGGTCCTGCCATAGGAATGCCTCCTCGGTCGCGTCGCTCAGGCCACGGGCCAGGCGACGGTCTTGGTCTCGGTGTAGATCTCGAGCCCCTCGATGCCGCACTGGCGACCCAGCCCGGAACCCTTGTAGCCGCCGAACGGGGCATCGGCCCCGTACCAGACGCCGTTGTTGATGCCCAGCGTGCCGGTGCGGATTCGCCGGGCCACGCCCTTTGCACGGTCGAGGTCCGCCGAGTGGATCATGCCGCTCAAGCCGTAGTCGGAGTCGTTGGCGATGCGAACGGCGTCCTCGTCGTCGTCGAAGGGAATCATCACGAGCACCGGCCCGAAGACCTCCTCCCGGGCGATCGCCATCGAGTTGTCGACGTCGGCGAAGAGCGTCGGCTCCACGTACCAGCCCCGGTCGAGGTGTGCCGGCCGGCCGCCACCGATGACGAGGCGGGCGCCCTCGTCGACACCCCCTGCGAGGTACCCGAGGACGCGTTCGCGTTGACGTTCCGAGACCTGCGGACCCTGGAGGTTGGCGGCATCCATCGGGTCCCCATACGACCAGCCCTCGAACCCCGCACGGACGATCTCGACCGCCTCGTCGTACCGGGAGCGAGGGACGAGCATCCGGGTCGGGATGGCGCACCCCTGGCCGGCATGCATGCAGCACGACACCGCTCCCGGCAACGCCGCCGCGAAGTCGGCATCGTCGAGTACGAGGTTCACGGACTTCCCGCCCAGTTCCAGGAATACGGACTTGAGCGAGGCCGACGCTGCCTCCATGATCCGCCTCCCGGTCACCGTCGATCCGGTGAAGGCCACCATGTCGACGTCCGGGGAGGTGCTGAGGACCTCGCCCACGAGATGGTCCGAGGACGTCACGACGTTGAGCACTCCCGGGGGGATGTCCGTCGCCTCGGCGACCAGCCGGGCCAACCGGGTGGCGTTCCAGGGGGTGTCGGGGGCCGGCTTGAGGACGCACGTGTTCCCCATCGCCAGCACGGGGCCGAGCTTGTTCAGGATGATCTCCATCGGAAAGTTCCACGGCACGATCACCCCGACCACGCCCACGGGCTCCTTCCACACCTCACGCTCCGATTCGTAGCCCATGCCGAATGCATCCTTCGGTGGGAGCCTCCGGGACCAGGGGAACTCGTCGATCATGTCCCGGGGCCAGCGCAGCGCCTCGCGCAACGGGGCGTCGAGCTGCGGCCCGTAGGTGAGCAGCAGCGGGCAACCCACCTCGGCAACCAGTTCGTGGCGATACTCCTCCTGCTCGGACTCGATGGCGGCCTGGAGCTGGTCGAGGCAGGCCTTGCGCAGTTCCCGGTCCGTCGACCATGCCGTTGTGTCGAAGGCCCGCCGGGCGGCGGTGACTGCCCGCCCCATGTCCGCCGCCGACCCGTCGGCCACCGGGCCGAGGACCTCCTCGGTTGCAGGGTTCACGTTGTCGAACGTGGCGCCCCCCTCGGCCTCGACGAGTTCCCCGTCGACGAGCATGCGAAGGTCTCCCATGGCCAGTTCCCTCCCCACTACCAGACGAGCGGCAGGTGGTCGATCTGCCGAAGGTTGGGCGAATACAGCAGCTCGACGCCATCGGCCAGCCGATAGTCGGGAATCCGGGCATGCCACTCCTCGAGGGTCACCCGCAGCTCCATCCGTGCCAGGTGGGACCCGAGGCAGCGGTGGACTCCACCGCCGAACGCCAGGTGCTTGTTGGAAGCCCGGTCGAAGTCGACCTCGTCGACGTCGTCCCAGGCCGCCTCGTCGGTGTTGGCCGAGCCGAGCATGACCGAGACGAGCGTGCCGGCGGCGATGGGGCAGCCCGACAGTTCGGTGTCGCTGGCCGTGATCCTCGCCACCGATGTCACCGGGGTCTCCCAGCGCAGCATCTCCTCGACGGCGTGCTGGATGGTCGCCGGGTCGTCGACCAGGCGCTGCCGCTCGTCGGAGTGCTGGGCCAGACGCGCCAGCATGCAGTCGAGCGAGGCGGTCACCGTGTCGAGTCCGGCGAGGAAGAACAGGTAGCAGATGTCGATGGCTTCCTCGGGGGTTAGCCGCTCGCCGTCGACCTCGGCGTCGAGGAACCCCGAGATGACGTCGTCACGACGCTCCTCCAGTCGGGCGTCCACCACCTCCTGGAGGACCGAATAGATCTGTGACCCGGTGGCGGCGACCATCTCCTCGCGTTCCTCCCGGGAGGAGGCCGGCGGCCGGATGATCCCGTCCTTGAGGGCGATGAACTCGGCGGCCCGGTCGACCGGGAGGCCGAGGAGTTCGAGGAACACGGTCGACGGCAGGGGTTCGGCAACGGCCGAGTGGAAGTTGCAGGCACCGTCCTCGGCCACGGCGTCGATGAGGTCGTTGACGAGGGCACGGGTCCGTGCCTCGAGCGGGGCGATGCGCCGTGGTGCGAAGAGGGGGTCCAGGAGCTTGCGGTACTTGGCGTGGTCGGGCGGGTCGATCTGGAGCGGGATCAGCGGGCGGACCTGGCCGATTTGTACCGCTTCGACCCCCGATGAGAAGACCTCAGGCGTACGCAGAACGGTGACCACGTCCTCATGCCGGCTGACGAGGGTTGCCGACATCGGACCCATGTCAACCTCCATGACCGGAGCGTTGTCGCGCAGCATCCGGTACGTGCCCTGGGGTGCACGCAGCATCTCCGGATCGGCGAACCCCAACGGGCTCCCGTCCGAGCCGGCGGCGTCCATCGGGTCATCGGGCTCACCCATTGCTGTCCGTCCCGGCGCCGACCGTGATCGCCTCCTCCGGGCAGTTGGCAGCCCCCCGTTCGGCCTGGCCCAGGAGGTCGGCCGGCACCTCGGCCAGGTTCGTGGTGCAGTAGCCGTCGTCGTCCGGCTCGAACACCTCTGGCGACAGCACGTAGCAGCGTCCATGGCCGGTACAGCGGGAACGGTCGACGATCACCTTCACAGCGGGCGACCGATCAGGAGGCCACGCCGAGGAGGTCCCGCAGGTTGCCGCCCATGATGCGGGCCACGTCTGACTGGGCCAGCCCGTCCGGCAGGTCGTCGATGTAGCCGACGGGGTTGGCGAGTCCCTCCGGGTGCGGATAGTCGGATCCGAAGAGCACGCGTTCCGGCCCGATGACGTCGATCAGCTCTGCCAGCCGGTCCTCCCAGAAGGGGTTCACGTACACGCAGCGGCGGAAGGTCTCGACCGGGTGCTCGGTGAACTCCTGGGGCATCTTCTTGTGGACCCCTTCGAACTCCTTGAGCAGTGGCCCCACCCAGGTGCCGCCGTTCTCGATCGTGGCGATGCGGACGTCGGGGAACCGGGTCAGCGCACCGTGGCAGACCAGCGCTGCCATGGCATCCATGATCGGCCGCCTGCTCATCACCATGGCACGTAACGGGTTCGGCCGGAACGGCAGGAACTCGGTGTCGTTGCCCTCCCAGACCTGGGCCAGGTCGGCATAGCCGGAGTCGGACGAGTGCATCGACACGAGGACGCCCGACTCCTGGACGAGCCCCCAGAACGGGTCGAACTCGGGGAGCCCCGGTGACCGGGGCCCGCGGAGGCCCCACGCCGGGGCCGGCCGGACCAGGATGCTGCGGGCCCCATGGTCGAGACACCACCGCAGTTCTTCCACTGCCTGTTCGACGATGGGCAGGGTGACGATGGGCGTGGCGAAGATGCGGTTCTCGTGGTCGAACGACCATTCCTCGTGCAACCACTGGTTGAAGGCGTGGATCGCCACGTGGGTGAGGTCGGGGTCGTCGCGCATCCGCTCCTCGAGGAGGCTCGCCAGCGTCGGGAACATGAGGGCGTTCTGGATGCCGAGTTCGTCGAGGTGCGCCAGCCGGCTGACCGGCTCCCGCGCCCACTCGGGGCAGCGGATGGGCTTGCCGAAGATCTCGCGCAGCGAGCGGCCGTCGGGGTTTCCGACGCGGAAGTACTCCTCCTGCGCTCCGGGCGGGGCGACGACCTCGAAGGTGGGGTTGGGGATGTACTCGGTGATCAGGCCGTTGATGGCGATCTTCGTCCGGCCGTCCACCTGCACGTACCGGATCGCACCCTTGTACCGGTCCGGGAGGTACCTCGTGAAGGCCTCCTCGGTCTCGTACAGGTGGTTGTCGGCGTCGGCGATCGGAAAGTCGATCGGGTATCGGCTCATGTCTTCTCCGCGAAGTCAGCCAGCGAGACGTTCTTCTCGGCGTGCCGGCCCTTGTCGAACGGGCGGATCGAGATGTCGTGGTCGCCAGCCTCCGCACGCAGCGCCCCAACGGTGCATTCGGAACGGGCCCTGTGGGCGAACGGGTCGTACGAGTACCAGTCCATGGCGTTTAGGTGCGTGATCCGGTCGACGTCCTCGTCGGGGACGCCGGCGAACACCTCGGCCAACTCCTCCGGGGCGTTCGGCCAGTTGGAATCGGAATGCGGGTAGTCCATCTCCCAGGAGATGTTCTCGATCCCTATCTCGTGGCGAAGCACGACGCCGACCGGGTCGGTGATGAAGCAGGTCAGGAAGTTGCGGCGGAAGACGTCGCTGGGCCTGAGGTCGCCGAAGTCCTGGCCGGTCCAGAGGTGGTGCATGTCGTATGTCTTGTCGGCCCGGTCCATGAAGTACGGCACCCAGCCCGTGCCGCCCTCCGAGAGGGCGATCCGAAGGTCGGGGTACCGGCGGGGAACGGTCGACCACAGCAGGTCGGACGCCGCCGTGCTGATGTTCATGGGCTGCATCTGGATCATCACGTCCATCGGGGCGTCGGGAGCGGTGACCACGAGTTGGCCCGAGGAGCCGAGGTGGATCGACAACACGGTGTTGCAGTCGACCAGCGCCTCCCAGAGCGGATTCCAGTACTCGTCGTGGAAGCTGGGCTCCCCGAGCGGAACCGGGTTCTCGGTGAAGGTCATGGAATGGCAGCCCAACTCGGCGACCCGGCGGACCTCGGCGGCGCACTCCTCTGCCGACCAGATCATCGGCAGCGCCATCGGGATGAACCGCCCCGGGTAGGCCCCTGCCCACTCGTGGATGTGCCAGTCGTTGTAGGCGCGGATCAGGTCGGCGGCGAACGCCTTGTCGGGGTGTGCGGCGAAGAGGCGCCCGGCGAAACCAGGGAACGACGGGAAGCACATCGAACCGAGGACGCCGCCGGCGTCCATGTCCTTGATCCGCTCGTGGATGTCGAAGCAGCCGGGACGGATCTCGTCGAAGGCGGTCGGCTCGATGCCGTACTCCTCCTTCGGCCGGCCGGCGACGGCGTTGAGCCCCACGTTCGGGATGATCGCTCCGTTGAAGGCCCACACGTCGTTGCCGTCGTCGGTGTGGAGGACCTTCGGCGCCTCATCACGCCACTTCGACGGCAGGTGCTCGTCGAACATGTCCGGTGGCTCGCAGAGGTGGTCGTCGACGCTCACCAGGACCATGTCGTTCATGTCCATGTGCTTCCCCACGGTTTCCGCGCCGTGGCAGGACACGGCGCTTGTCCCGACCGGAACTGTAGGACGCCGGCAGCGCCGCGCGACAAAGCGGAGCCTCGGTGTCAGCCCCTGCGGAAAACCCAGCCGGCGGGCTCGGCCCAGCCCGACCAGACCCGCTGCTGGAGCCGTTGGAGAGACGGCCCCACCAGGAGCGCGAACACGACCGTCCCGACACCCGCCGAACCACCGAGGGCGAGGCCAACCAGCAGCACCACCACCTCGAGGAGCGTCCGGGCCGCCCTCGTCGTGAGCCCTGCGTCGACCAGCGCCGTCATCAGGCCGTCACGCGGCCCCACCCCGATTCCCGCTCCGAGGTAGACCATGGAACCGAGGGCCACGAGCAGGGGGGCGCCCAACACCAGCGTCAGCCGGAGGGCGGGAGCCGACGGCGTGTCGAACGACTCGAGTACCAGGTTCACGGCGCTGCCGATGATCACCACGTTGGTGACGGTCGCCGGTCCGATGGGCTGTCGGAACAGGACCAGCAGGACCAGCAGGAGTGCACCGAGCCCGACGATCACCGTTCCCGGGGCACGGCCAAGGTGACCGGACAAGCCGTCGTGGAGGACGTCCCATGGGCCCAGCCCGAGGTCGGCCACGAACAGTAGGCCGATGCCGAGGCCGAAGCAGGCCTGCCCGGCTGCCACGAGCAGCAACCGGATCACGAAGTTCATCGGAGGCCCGGTGCGGGCGGTCCGGCGCAGGTGCGCCGGACCGCCCGATGCCCGAGGGGCCCCGGAGGGGGGAGCGGGAGTTATTCGCCGCCCAGGTTGAGGGTGACCTCAATCCGCTGCCAGTTCTGGCCGGTCGTGTCCATGCCCCGGCCGTTGAGCGAGGCGAGCGCCGCATCGACGTACTCGGTGGTGTAGGCCCCCGCGTCCGGTGCCGACGTCAGGATCGACTCGCTGGTGGCCACGTTGATGGTCTGATTCCACAGATTGGCGTCCATCCTGCCGACGCCGTCCGGCGACGGCCAGATCAGGCCGTTGATCTCATTCATCTGCCAAGCTTGGTGCGAGGCGCCCAACGTCGAGCCGTTGGCGAGCACGATGTCAACACATTCGGAGCTGTTGTCCCGGCAGTGCGCCCAGCCCTCGAGCGAGCCGGCGACGAAGCGCCTGGTCAGATCCTGGTAGCCGACGTCGGTCAGGCGGCCACCGTCAGCCCAGATGGCGTCATTGAGCATCGCCGTGCCGAAGTCGTTCCAGTTGATGACCGCGAGGTCGGAGGCCACATAGCGTGCACCGGTGTCCGGGTTCACGGCTTCCAGCACCTGGGCGTACTCGTTGTAGATCATCGCCTGCGAAGCGTCGATCTCGTGGGAGAGCAGCGCCATCATGTCGAAGCTCTGCTGTACCAATTCGAAGTCGGTCGACGGATCGAGGCCGACGCTACGGGCGCCGGCGAGGAGCTCGAACTCGTTGCCCCAGCCCCAGTTCCCGACGACCTTTCCGGCCAGGTCACCCGGGGTATTGATTCCCGAGTCGGCCCACGACACCTGCAGGGTGCCGGACCGTTGGAAGATCTGGGCGACATTGACGACATTGGCGCCCTGTTCACGCACAACGAGGGCCTTGGGCACCCATGAAACGGCGAAGTCGACAGCACCGGAGGCCAACTGCTGCTGCGGCGCGATGTCGACGCCGCCTTCGAGGATGGTCACGTCGAGGCAGTACTTCTCGTAGATCCCCTTGTCGACGGCGGCGTAGTAGCCGGCGAACTGGGCCTGGGTAAACCACTGCAGTTGCAGACTGACGCTGTCGACGGTGTCACAGTCGCCGGTGGCGGCGATCCTCTCTTCGGAGCCACAGGCTCCGGCGAGCAGTGTGAGCGCCACCACGGCGGCTGCCACCCTGGTGAATTGTCGTGCTTTCATGTTGTCCCCCTCAGGGTTTGGTTGCTGACTCGCCATCCCCACCTACAAGGCGCCAGGGCATACTTACACGTTCGACGAGCAATGCCGAAGCGAAGAGTGCAAGGCCCACCGCCGACGCAACGGCGATGGCGGCCCAGGCGGCGTCGTAGCGGGCGAATCCCGCATTGGACGTGATGACGTTGCCGATCCGATCCTGGGGGCCACCGAAGTACTCGGCAACGATGGCGGCGATCACCGACAGGGGCGCCACCAGGCGCAGGGCGTTGGCGAAGAAGGGCAGGGCGTTGGGGATGCGGACCTCGCGCAGGATCATCCACTCGCCCGCAGCGTAGGAGCGCATCAACTCGATCTCGTCAGGGTGCACCTCGGTGAGGCCCTTGGCGGTGTTGATGAAGACGGGGAAGAACACCACGGCAACCACGACCGCCTGGTTGCTGAGCGTTCCCGTGATGCCGAACCAGGCGTTGAAGATGGGTGCCAGGGCGACGATGGGCGTGGCATTGACGGCCACCGCCAGTGGGGTGAGGCCCTCGTTGACGGTGCGGAAGCGTGTCGTGAGAAATGCCAGCAGCACGCCGGCGACGATGCCGACGACGAGTCCGCTGACGGCGATGCGACCGGTCTCCCAGCCGGCGTGACGCAGTGTCGGCCACTGGTCGATGAGTTGCGCCCAGATAGACGTCGGCCTGGGCAGCAGGAACTTGCTGATCCCGAGCCCACGGACGCCGCCCTCCCAGGCCCCGAGGAACAGGGCACCGGCGACCAGCGGGGGCACCAGGGCACGCAGCCGACCGACGGTCACGATCCGTCCTCCACCGCCCGGAGGGCTTCGCGGATCTCCGTCGTCGCCTGGAAGAAGTCCGGATCCTCACGGGTGTCCTCGGTGCGTTCACCGAGGTCGACCCCGACGATCGAGTGGATGCGTCCCGGGCGGGGCGACAGGACGACGACGCGGTTCGAGAGGAACGCAGCCTCGGGGATGGAGTGCGTGACGAACACGACGGTCGTGCCGGTCTCCCGCCAGATCCTCAGGAGTTCACCCTGCATGTGCTCGCGGGTCATCTCGTCGAGGGCACCGAACGGCTCGTCCATCAGGAGCAGGCGGGGCTCGAACGACAGCGCCCGGGCGATGGAGACCCGCTGCTGCATACCGCCGGACAGTTGGCGGGGGTAGTGGCCGCCGAAGTCGGGCAGCTTGACGAGGTCGAGCATCTCCCGTGAGCGGGCCGACCGGTCCGCCTTCGACCAGCCCTTGAGTTCGAGCGGTAGTTCGATGTTGCCGGCCACCTTGCGCCAGTCGAAGAGTCCGGCGTGCTGGAAGACCATCCCGTAGTCCTGGTCCAGCCGGGCCTGGTGGGCCGACTTGCCGAAGACCGTGACCGATCCGGCCGTCGGTTCGAGCAGGTTGCCGATGAGCCTCAGGAAGGTCGACTTGCCACACCCCGACGAGCCGATCAGCGTGACGAACTCTCCGGGCTGGACGGTGAGGTCGACGCCGGACAGGGCCGTGACCTCCTCCGCGCTGCCCCTGCCGAACACCTTCTCGACACCCGTGACCTCGACGGCGGCCTCACTCATGCCGCGACCTCATTGCCTCGGCCGGCGAACACCCGCTCAACCAGGCTGACGAGGCCGAAGACCGAGAGGCCCAGGACCGCCGCCCCGATGACCGAGGCGTAGAGGCGCTCAGGGAACACCGCGTAGCGCAGGGCGAATTCGAGGATCGCCCTCCCGAGGCCGGTCTTGGTTCCGATGGAGATCTCACCGACGATCGCCCCGACCACGCTGAGGGTGGCGGCGATCTTGAGCGCAGGGAACAGGAACGCCCGGGCCGCCGGAAGCCGCAGCTTGAACAGCGTCGTCCGCCAGGATGCCGCATAGCTGCGCATCAACTCCACATCGGCGGCATTCGGAGACTGCAGTCCACGCAGGGCGCTCACGGCGACCGGGAAGAAGGTCAGGTAGGCGGCGATGAGCGAGATGCTGAACAGGTCCGGCAGGTCGTTCAGGCGTCCCCAGGTGACGACGATCGGCGCCAGGGCGATCAACGGCACGGTCTGCGAGACGTTGATCCAGGGCAGCAGCCCGCGCTCGACGACCCGCCAGCGGAGCATGAGCACCGCCAGCGACAGGCCGACGACCAGGCCGAGGAAGAAGCCGATCGCCGCCTCCTGCAGCGTGAACCAGGCCTTCTTCAGGAGGTAGAGCGACATGGGCAGCGTGCTGCGCCCGTCGCGGACATCGGACACGAGCTCGCCGAGGATGTCCTTGGCGTGCGGCATCGTCAGGTCGTCGGTGGAGACCAGGAACTCGATGCCCGTTCCAGGCACCAGGTCGTCCGTCTGCTGGCCGAGCCACTTGTAGCCCTCCCAGAGCAGGACGACAAGTACGACCGCAGCAAACGCTGTCGCAAGCATTCGCAAGGCCCGTCCGCCGTTCATCGTCTCACCGATCGTCGGCTTCGCCCGGCGATGGAATGCCGGGGCCGAACCGGCGCTGCCTCTCCATCAGGCTGCACCAGTCCCAATCGGCTCCACCCATTGCGTCGACGTCTGCCAGGAACTGGCCGACGAGTGCCGTGACGGGAAGGGAGATGCTCATTGCCGAGGCCTCGTCGAGAACGAGCCCGATGTCCTTGCGCATGAGGGTGGTGGAGAACCCGAAGTCATAGTCGCCTGCCGACATCTTGTCGGCTCGATTCTCCATCTGCCAGGACGTCGAAGACCCCTGCAACATGGCCTGAACCACGTCTTCGACATCGAGCCCGGCCCGGGAGGCGAAGTCGAGTCCTTCGGCAAGCGCCTGGCAGAGCCCGACGACACAGATCTGGTTCGTCATCTTGGTCAGTTGGCCCGCACCCGTGTCACCCATACGTCGAACTCGCGCTGCGTACATCTCCATGACCGGTACGGCCCTTGAGAATGCGTCCTCATCGCCTCCGGCCATCACTGTGAGAGATCCCTTCCGCGCCCCGTCGACACCTCCCGAGACCGGTGCATCCAGGAAGTGTGCGTCGACTGCCGACATGCGGTCGCCGACTTCTCGGGCGATTCGTGCAGACGTAGTCGAGTGATCGACCCAGATCGCCCCACCTGAGATCACGGGAACCAGTTCGTCGGCCACGACCTGCAACTCGCGATCCGAGGGCAGCGAGGTGATGACGAACTCTGCGTCGGCGACCGCTGCCGCCACTGAATCGGCCGCCCTGCCCCCGTGCTCGGCGACCCACCGAGGTCCGTGGCCTTCGACGACGTCGAAGACCACAAGGTCATGCAGGTCATCGTGACCTGCCAGGTGCGCTGCGATGTGCCAACCCATGCGCCCGAGGCCCAGGCATCCGATCCTCATGCCGGGACACCGGGTTGGCCACGATCATCGAGGCCGAAGCCGCCGACCAGTCGGGCGTTGACCCGTCCACCGATCGCCATGGCCAGGATGAGCACCAGTTCATCCGGGCGTGGTGCGTCGGGAACCCCCACCTCGATGGCGTCGTAATGGCTACCGACATAGGACCATTCGAGGTGGGTCAGGGGGATGTCGATCCTCGCACCGAGCGGTCCGACCTTCTTGGTGGAGGCGACGATGGCCTCACCCTTGCCGAGGGCGGCCCGCATCCCACCACCGCCGGGGATGTGCCACATGGCGCCGTGTTCGATCTCACCCGCTGCACCGACGATCGCCCCCTTGCCGTAGCCATCGATTGCATCAGGGTCCCCACCGAGGTGGCCGATGAGCAACTCTCCGAGTTTCAGTCCCAGCGCACGCAACTCATCGGTCGCTGGGCTCAGGTCCGCCACGTATTCCCCGACGAAGGGGTTGTCCACGACCGCCGCGACCGCCCCCTTCCGGGCAGGGCTGTCAGGAGGTGGTCCGAACTCGTGGTGGGTCTCCACGATGGTCACGCTGATCTTGCGGGTTGTGAACAGCAAACTCGTCCTGTCCTCTCGGTTCGGTTGCGGAACGGGCGGTGGGAGAACGGGTCGGCGTTTCCTTCAGTTGCCAGAGAGCGCGGGCATGACGTGTCGACCGTAGGCGTCGAGCGTCTCGTCCTGCTGGTCGTGCATCAGGTAGATGGCGAACTGGTCGACCCCGAGGTCCCGGAGTTCCTCGAGTCGGGCGATGTGCGCCGCCTCGTCGCCGAGGATGCAGAAGCGGTCGATGATCTCGTCGGGCACGAACTCGGTGTGCTCGGCCCCGGCGCGACCGTGCTCGCTGTAGTCGTAGCCCTTACGGCCCTCGATGTAGTCGGTGAGCGCCTGGGGGACGGCCGTTCCGTCGGTGCCGTAGCGGCCGACCAGGTCGGCGACGTGGTTGCCGACCATGCCGCCGAACCATCGGACCTGGTCGCGCTGGTGGGCGATGTCGTCGCCGACGTAGGCCGGCGCCACGACACAGATCGTGATCGAATCTGGATCGCGTCCGGCCTCCTCGGCGGCGCGACGCACGGCTCCGATCGTCCACGCCGCAATCTGCGGGTCCGCCAGTTGGAGGATGAAGCCGTCAGCCTTGCGGCCGCAGAGAGCCAGCGCCTTCGGTCCGTAGGCGGCCATCCACATCGGGAGGGAACCACCGTCGCACCACGGGAAGGTCTGGCGGGTCCCGTTGTAGTCGACCTCGCCGCCCTCGGCGAGGCCCTTGATGACGTCCATCGCCTCTTCGAGGGTGGCCAGGTTGCACGACGGATAGCCGATCACCCGCATGGCCGAGTCGCCGCGCCCGATGCCGCACACCGTGCGTTCGCCGTACATCTCGTTGAGGGTGGCGAAGACCGATGCGGTGACGGTCCAGTCCCGGGTGCCCGGGTTCGTCACCATCGGTCCGACCGTCAGGGTGCTGGTGGCCGCCAGCATCGCCGAGTGGATCACGTACGGCTCCTGCCAGAGCACGTGGCTGTCGAACGTGTACGCGTGGGTGAAGCCCAACGCCTCGGCCTTCCGGGCGAAGTCCACGACCCGCCTCGCCGGCGGATCGGTCTGAAGAACCACTCCGAAGTCCATCCCCCTCGCTTTCTCTGCGTGTGACCCGTCGTCGACGTGGTCAGTCGTTCTGTGGAAATCCGAGGTCGACGCTGCTGGTCGACGGGTCGGGCCACCGGCTGGTGACCACCTTGGGCCGGGTGTAGAACCGCAACCCCTCGGGGCCGTACATGGTGGTGTCGCCGAATAGCGAGTCATTCCAGCCACCGAACGAGTGGTACCCGACCGGCACAGGGATCGGCACGTTGATGCCGACCATGCCGGCCTCTGCGTCCTGCTGGAACCGGCGGGCCGCCCCACCGTCGCGGGTGAAGATGGCGGCGCCGTTGCCGTATGGGTTGTCGGCGATCATCTGGACGGCCTCGTGGTAGTTGTCCCTGCGGACCACGGACAGGACCGGTCCGAAGATCTCGTCGCGGTACACCTGCATGTCGGTGGTGACGTCGTCGAGCAGTGACACCCCGAGGAAGTATCCGTCGCCGTCGAAGACCTGTTCGCGTCCGTCGACGACGACCGTGGCCCCCTCGTCGGCGCCACTGCCGATATAACCAGCGACCCGGTCGCGGTGCTCACGGGTGATGAGCGGTCCCATCTCGGACGTCGGGTCGTCGCCGGGTCCGATCACGAGCTTGTCCATGCGGACCCGGATCCGTTCGACGAGGTCGTCGGCGATGTCACCGACGGCTACGACCACCGAGATCGCCATGCACCGCTCCCCGGCCGAGCCATAGGCGGCCGACACTGCGGCATCGGCAGCCAGGTCCAGGTCGGCGTCGGGCAGCACGACCATGTGGTTCTTGGCGCCGCCGAGGGCCTGGACGCGCTTTCCGTGTGCCGTCCCGGTCGAGTACACGTAGCGGGCGATGGGCGTCGAGCCCACGAAACTGACGGCGGCCACGTCCGGATGCTCGAGAAGCCGGTCGACCGCCACCTTGTCGCCGTTGACCAGGTTGACGACGCCGGGTGGGAAGCCGGCCTCCTGCGCCAACTCGACAACGAATCTGGGCGCCGACGGGTCGCGCTCTGAGGGCTTCAGGACGAAGGTGTTGCCGCACGCCACGGCGTTGGGGAACATCCAGAGCGGCACCATGACCGGGAAGTTGAACGGCGTGATGCCGGCGCACACGCCGAGCGGCTGGCGCACCGTGTAGACGTCGACGCCGGTCGACGCCTGCTCGCTGTAGGTGCCCTTCAGGGCATCGGCCAGTCCACAGGCGAATTCGATGTTCTCGATGCCGCGGGCGACCTCGCCCCGGGCATCGTCACCCACCTTGCCGTGTTCGGCGGTGAGCCTCGCGGCGATCTCATCGGCGTTGGCGACGACCAGGCTGCGGAATTCGTGGAGGAGCTTGGTGCGTCGGGCGATCGACACGTTGCGCCATTCGTCGAACGCCGCCCGGGCAGAGGCGACCGCACGGTCGACCTCCTCGACGGAGGCGAAACCGACCTCGCCGGTCTGTCCACCCGTGGCCGGGTTCGACACCGGACCCGACCGGCCGGACGTCGTGGTGACGTCCTCGCCGTCGATGAGGTGGTGGATCTGCTGCATGTGCACTCCGGTCGGGAAGGCCTGGTCAGTTCAGGTAGCTCGACAGGCCCCGGCGCAGGTAGGCGCCGTCGCCCTTCGTGCCGTGGTAGGCGTCGTCCTCGATGAGCACCTTGCCCTTGGAGAGCACGGTGTCGACCTTGCCATCGATCCGGATGCCCTCGTAGGCGGAGTAGTCCATGCTCATGTGGTGGGTGTCGACCGAGATCTCGGTCGTGCCGTTGGGGTCGTAGAGGACGATGTCGGCGTCGGCACCCGGGGCGATCACGCCCTTCTGCGGATAGAGGCCGAACATGCGGGCCGGCGTCGTCGAACAGGTCTCGACCCAGCGCTCCAGGGTGAGCTCGCCCATCACGACGCCCTGGTAGATGAGGTCCATGCGGTGTTCGACACTGCCGATTCCATTCGGGATGGCGCGGAAGTCGTCAAGGCCGAGTTCCTTCTGCTCCTTCATGCAGAACGGGCAGTGGTCGGTGGACACGATGGCCAGGTCGTTGGTGCGCAGGCCCTGCCAGAGGTCGGAGTGGTGGTGCTCGTGCTTGGTGCGCAGTGGCGGTGAGCAGACGTAGCCGGCGCCGGCGAAGCCGGGGGCTCCCAGGTGGTCCTCGAGGTTGAGGTACAGGTACTGGGGGCAGGTCTCGGCGAAGACGTTGTGGCCCTGGTCGCGGGCCTCGGCGACGCGTTCGAGGGCCTCGCTGGCCGAGAGGTGAACGAAGTAGACGGGCGTCCCGGCGACCAACGCCAACTGGATCGCCCGGTTGGTGGCCTCGCCTTCGAAGCGCGGATGTCGCGTGATTCCGTGGAAGATCGGGCCGGTCTGTCCCCGGGCGGCAGCCTGCTCGCCGAGCACGTCGATGGCGATGCCGTTCTCGGCGTGCATGCAGATCATGGCGCCGTTCTCGGCGGCGACCTGCATGGCCCGGAAGATCTGGGCGTCGTCGCTGTAGAAGACGCCCGGGTAGGCCATGAACAGCTTGAAGCTGGTGATTCCCTCGGCGACGAGGCTGTCCATCTCCTTGAGGGCAGCGTCGTCGACGTCGCCCAGGATCATGTGGAAGGCGTAGTCGATGGCGCACTCGCCCTCGGACTTGGCGAACCAGGTGTCGAGGCTCTCACGCACGTTCTCGCCGACCCGCTGGACGGCGAAGTCGATGATCGTCGTGGTGCCGCCCCACGCTGCCGCCCGCGTGCCGATCTCGAAGGTGTCGGACGCGAACGTGCCCCCGAACGGCAGTTCCATGTGGGTGTGGCAGTCGATGCCCCCCGGTACGACGTACTTGCCCGTGGCGTCGATGACCCGGTCGGCGCCGCCGGCCGCTGAGACGGCGGCATCGGAGCCGGGTTGGAGCACGGCGGCAATCGTGGTGCCGTCGATGAGCACGTCGGCCTCGTGGCGGCCCGTGGTGGTGACCACGGTCCCGTTCTGGATCAGCGTCGTCATGGCGCCCCTCACTTCCCTGTCTCTTTTGTGGTTCCCGGTCCGGCGGCGTGCGCCGGCAACGGTCGGACTGCTGCTCGACCTCAGTCGAGCCGTTCGATGATGCCGACCAGGACCTCGGCGGCCTGGTCGATCTCGTCCTCGGTCACGGTCAGCGGCGGCGCGATCCGGAGCACGTTGCCATAGAGCCCACCCTTGCCGATCAGGAGGCCTGCCGCACGCGCCTCTTCCATGATTCGTGCGGCGACATCCGAGTTCGGCACGATGCCGCCGGGCTGCACGGTCTCGATCGCCTGCATCAGACCGCGTCCGCGCAGTTCGACGACAGTGGAGGAGGCGTCGACGGCGGGCTGCAGTCTCGCCACCAGGCGATCACCCATCCGCTTGGCGTTGCCCTGGAGGTCGTGGTCGAGCATGTACCGGATCGTGGCCAACGCACCCACGCTGCTCAGCGGGTTCCCGCCGAACGTGGAGATGGAGTTCCCCGGCAGCGAATCGAGCAGTTCGGCCGATGCGATGACGCCACCGAGGGCGAGGCCGTTGCCGACCCCCTTGGCGAAGGTCATGAGGTCAGGCGTGATGCCGTGTGCCTGGTAGCCCCAGAAGTGGTCGCCGGTCCGGCCCCAGCCGGTCTGGACCTCGTCGCTGATGAACAGGACGCCACGGTTGTCGAGCTCCTTCTTCATGGCACCGAAGAAGCCGTCTGGCGGGGTGGCGAAGCCGCCCACGCCCTGGATGGGCTCGGCGATCATGGCGGCCACGTCGCCCGAGGTCATCATGTCGAAGACCTGCTCGAGGTCGGCGACACAGGCGTCGGTGAAGGCGTCGTCGTCGAAGTCGCGGAACGGGCTGCGGAGGCGGTAGCCGCCGTGCACGTAGTTGACCGAGAGGCCGCTGACGCTGGTCGGCGACCAGGCCCGCTGGGCGGTGATGGCGATGGTCGTGAACGACCGGCCGTGGTAGCTGTTGCGCAGTGCCAGGATCTGGTTCGAGCGTCGGGCCGAGGTGGCGAGCAGCAGGGCGGCGTCGTTGGCCTCGGTGCCCGAGGTCGTGAAGAACACCTTGGCGTCGGGAATGCCCGACAGCCCGCAGATCAACTCGGCCAGCTCGATCATCGGCTCCGAGAGGTAGAGCGTGGACGAGTGCAGGACCTTGGCGGCCTGCTCCCTTACGGCCTCGGTGACCTCGGGGATGTTGTACCCGAGGCTGGTGGTCAGGATGCCGCCGAAGAAGTCGAGGTAGCGGTTGCCCTCGACGTCGTAGACGTGGCGACCCTCGCCCCGGTCGAACGAGATGGGCGGGTCGTAGTACTGCGCCAGCCAGGATGGCAGCACCGCCCGGTGCCGCTCGAGGAGCTCTGCGTTCGTAGGCATGGGTCAGGTTTCTCGGGGGGTCACGGGGCAACGAGATCGTCGTACAGGTCGGGGCGGCGGTCCCGGTAGAAGGCCCACTGGTCGCGGACCTCGTCGATCCGGTCCAGGTCGAGGTCGCGGACGATCAACTCGGGATCCTTGTCGGAGCAGACGTCGCCCACGTACTGCCCGCGGGGGTCGACGAAGTAGGTGGTGCCGTAGAAGTCGTTGTCGCCGAGGTCCTCGATGCCGACCCGGTTGATGGCTCCGATGTAGTACATGTTGGCGACGGCCGAGGCCGGCTGTTCGAGTTGCCAGAGGTAGGACGAGAGGCCGCGGCTGGTGGCCGACGGGTTGAACACGATCTGGGCCCCGTTGATGCCGAGCGCCCGCCAGCCCTCCGGGAAGTGGCGGTCGTAGCAGATGTAGACGCCGACCCGGCCGACGGCGGTCTCGAAGACCGGGTACCCGAGGTTGCCGGGCCGGAAGTAGAACTTCTCCCAGAAGCCCTTGACCTGTGGGATGTGGGTCTTGCGGTACTTGCCGAGGTAGGTACCGTCAGCGTCGATGACGGCAGCCGTGTTGTAGAGGTAGCCCTCCTGCTCCTTTTCGTACATGGGCAGGACGAGGACCATGCCGAGCTCGGCGGCCAGTTCCTGGAAGCGCTTCGTCGTCGGGCCGTCGGGGATGGCCTCGGCGTAACTGTAGAACTCGGCGTCCTGGACCTGGCAGAAGTAGGGCCCGTAGAAGAGCTCCTGGAAGCACATCACCCGGGCGCCGGCCTCGGCTGCCTCGCGCAGGTACTTCTCGTGCAGGTCGATCATCGATTCCTTGTCGCCGGTCCATGCGGTCTGGACTATCGCCGCCCGTACCTCGCTCGCCATCGCTGTCCCTCTCCCTCGGTATCCCTGGATGCCCCGTTGCACGGCTTCGGGGGCGGCGCCGTCTGACGACAGGGCCGCCCGTCCCGGGTGCACGCGACATTATGCACCCGACCGCCCCTTCGCCGACCCGGACGTCGGCAATCGGGCCCGCCTTCTGCTCGGACCGGCAACGCCCCCTACGCTCGGTGCCATGCGGCCGCTTCCGGAACTCACCCCGGAGAACGAGCACTACTGGAAGGCGGGCGCCGACGGGGTGCTCCGGATCCAGTGGTGTGCGCCTTGCGACCTGGGCGTACACCCGCCGCTGCCCACCTGTCCACAGTGTGCGGAGGGCCTCGAGGTTCGCGACCTGTCCGGGCGGGGGACCGTCGTCGGCGTCACCGTCAACCACCAGCAGTGGCTCCCGGACCTCGAACCGCCGTACGCCATCGTCGTCGTCGCCCTCGACGAGGACCCCCTGGTCCGCATCACCTCCCTGATCGTCGAGGCCGATCCCGAGTCGGTGGGGATCGGGCTCCCCGTCGAGGTCCGGTTCGAGCAACACGACGACGTGTGGCTGCCCCTCTTCGCACCCACCGGCGAACCGGTCGTCGAACGCGCTGAGTGGCCGGAACCGGAACCCGCGCCGGTGCGACCGATGCCGAGTGCACAGCACTTCGAGGACTCCGTCGCCATCACGGGGATCGCCATGTCCGAGGTGGGTCGCCGTCTCAACCGGGATCCGCTCTCGTTGGCCGTCGATGCCTGTCGGGCAGCGGTCGCCGACGCCGGCCTGACCCTCGACGACATCGACGGCCTGTCCACCTACCCCGGGGGGATGGGCGGGGGCGGTGGGTTCTCGGAAGGCGGAATCCACGCAGTCGAGGAGGCCCTGCGCATCCACCCCACCTGGTTCAGCGGTGGCCTCGAGACTTCCGGCCAGAACGGCTCCATCGTCAACGCAATGCTCGCCGTGGCCGCCGGCCTCTGCCGACACGTCCTCTGCTTCCGGACGGTGTGGGAGTCCACGTCGGCGCTGAGGGGCAACCGCCGGGGCTCCGGGGTGCCGTCCGCCCCGCGCATGGGCGGCGAGATGCAGTGGAGGCTCCCCTATGGGGCCATGTCGGCCGCCAACTGGATCGCCGTCAACGCCAGCCACCACTTCCACCGCTACGGCACGACCCGGGAGCAACTCGGCTGGATCCCGGTCACGCAACGGAGCCACGCCGGCCTGAACCCCACCGCCATCTACCGGGACCCGATGACGATCGGCGACTACCTCGATGCACGGATGGTCACCACGCCCTTCGGCCTGTACGACTGCGACGTCCCCTGCGACGGGTCGGTCGCCGTGGTGGTGTCGGCACTCGACGCCGCCCGCGACCTCGCCCATCCCGCTGTCCGAGTCGGGGCCGTCGGCACCCAACTGCGGGAACGCATCCCGTGGGACCAGGGCACCCTCCTCCACGAGCAGCTGGTGTGGGGGCCCGCCCAGCACCTATGGAGCCGCACCGACCTCACGCCCGACGACGTCGACCTGGCCTGCCTGTACGACGGCTTCAGCTTCAACTGCCTCAGTTGGCTCGAGGCGCTCGGCTTCTGCGACCGGGGCGAAGGCGGCGCCTTCGTCGAGGGCGGCGAGCGGATCTCGATCGGCGGGACCCTCCCCCTCAACACCCACGGCGGACAGCTCTCGGCCGGGCGGACGCACGGCTACGGCTTCGTCCACGAGGCGGTCGTACAGCTCCGAGGCGATGCCGGCCAGCGACAGGTGGCGGGCGTCGAGGTGGCGGTGACGAGCTCGGGTGGCGGACATCCCGGTGGCGCCATCCTCTTCACAACTGATCGTGGGTGATCCGCCCGTGGATCCCGACGCCCGGATCGACGTCGACCACCACGACCCCGGGTTCCTCGCGTCGCGCCACGACCGCTACGCGGAGATCCGACAGCAGTGCCCGGTCGCCTTCAACGAGCACTACGGGGGCTTCTGGCTCGTGACCGACCACGAGTCGGTAGCGACGGTGGCCCGGGACAACGAGACCTTCGCCCATCGCTACGAGCCGGAACCCGACCCCGAGGACGGCTTCGTCTTCCACGGGATCTGTGGAATCCCACGTGTGGGGGGAGCACCACGCCAGGGCGTGTCCGAGATCGACGGACCGGAGCACGCCGACGTACGCCGACTCCTCAACCCGTTCTTCACGCCGGCACGCGTTGCGCAGCTCCGACCGCGGATGGCCGAGGTCTCCACGTGGTTCCTCGACCAGGTCGTCGAGTCCGGCACCTGCGACCTGGTCCTCGACTACGCCACCCCGGTCCCGGGGGTCCTCACCCTCGAGATGATGGGCCTGCCGAGCGCCAACTGGCGCCACTACTCCGACTTCTTCCATGCGACGGTGGCCTACGAGCCGGACAGGGCCGAGTTCCGCGAGGCGGTGGGGCGCCGTCAGGAGATGGCCGACGAGCTCCTGGCGTTCGCCCACCACCGCCGCTCGAACCCGGCCGACGACATCACCACCGCACTGGTCACCGGGCACGTCCTCGGCGAGCCGCTCGACGACGTCCAGATCCTCGACATCATGTGGAACCTGGTTGCCGGCGGCCTCGACACGACGACCTCCCTGGTCTCCTGGGCGCTGCACCACCTCGGCACACACCCCGAGGACCGCCGGCACCTCATCACCCACCCGGAGCTCCTTCCGACCGCCATCGAGGAGTTCCTGCGCTTCTACAGCCCGAGCGAGACCCTCACGCGCACCGCAACGTGCGACGTCGAGTTGGGTGGGCACAGCATCCGGCGCGGCGACGTGGTGATGATCGCCTGGGTGGCGGCCAACCGGGACCAGGGCGTCTTCGAACGACCTGACGAGGTCGTGGTCGACCGGGAGCCCAACCGTCACCTCGCCTTCGGCCTGGGGGGCCACCGCTGCATCGGCTCGCACGTCGCACGGGTCGAGGCCGAGGTGATGCTCGCCGACGTCCTGGAACGGCTGCCCGACTACGACCTCGACCTCGATGCCTTCCGGCCGTACCCCGGCAACGCCCTCATGACCGGCGTCGTGTCCATGCCCGCCGGATTCACCCCCGGACCGAGGGTGGGCCCGACGGTCGTCCCCTTCTGAGATGGCACCGGCAGCCGGCACCGACTCCCACGGCATCGACGTCGGGCGGCTGCGTGCAGAACGGCTCCAGCGGCTCCGCGACACGATGGCCGCACAGGGCATCGCGGCCCTCGTGCTGACGCATGCGCCGAACGTCGGCTACGCCACGGGTCACCGGGTTCCTGCCGCCGACGGCTCAGTTGCAAATTTTCGACGGCCCGTGGCAGTCGTCCGGGCCGACGAGGATCGCCCCCACCTCGTCGGCGGGGAACCCGATGGGCTGGACGTGGTCGCCCACCCGGGATCGACGCCCGACCACGACGAAGGTGCCCGGGCACTGGCTTCCGTCCTCGACGAGGTGCTCGGCGACCTCTCCCCGGGGCAGGTCGCGGTCGACGGCTGGACCGGGCCGATGCTGCGCTCCGGTAAGCCTCCTCTTACCGGATGCGCCGACGCCCGCCCGATCCTGGGAGCCGCCACGATCTGCAAGACCGCCGACGAGTTGGCCTGCATCTCGGCCGCCCAGAGGATCAACGAGGTGGCCATGCTCGACGTTGGAGCCGAACTGGCTCCCGGCACCCACCGGTCCGACCTGGCGGCCACGTTCCTGCGTCGGACCCGTGAACTCGGCATCGCCGTTTCGATGATCGATCCCATCTTCCAGCCCATGCCCCGTGCCATCGCCGACGGGCCGCGGACGACCACCGGCGACGTGGCGTTCCCGACCGGCCTTGGCGACCCCACCTACCGGGAGGGCGACCTCGTCTGGGTGGACTCGGGGATCACCGTCAACGGCTACGCCTCGGACTTCGGCCGAACGTGGATCTGCGGGCGAGGCCCCAGCGAAGCGGAACAGGAACTCTTCGACCGCTGGCGGGCGGTCATCGACGCCTCACTGGACGCACTCCGTCCGGGCGCCACCAGTGGCGACCTGTGCCGTGCGGCAACCGCCGCCAACGGTGGTGAACGGCCCTGGCTGCCGCACTTCTACCTGGCGCACGGCATCGGGATCGAGAGCGCCGAGATGCCGCTCATCGGCACCGACCTGGGCGAGGCGTTCGACGACGCCTTCGTGCTGGCCCCCGGCATGGTCGTCGTGCTCGAGCCCGTGATCTGGGTGGACGGCGTGGGCGGCTACCGCGCCGAGGAGGTCGTCGCCGTGACCGACGACGGCTGGCGGGCGCTGGGCGGCGGGCACCCGTACGACCCGTTCGTGGTCCGATGAGCACCCCCCTGCACGTCGAGCGGCGCGACCGGGTTCTGTCGACGATGGCCGGTGCCGAACTCGACGTCCTGGTCCTCGGCGAGCAGGCCAACGTCATCTACTCCTCCGGCCACCAGCGCCTCTGGACCGCCGGAACACGACCACACGCCCCCACCTGCATCGTCGTGCGTCGGACCGGCGCCACCCACCTCCTCTCCACCTGGGACGAGGGCGTGCCCGACGACGTGCCGTTCGAGCACCTGTTCGGGATCACCTGGAGCCCCGAGGTGATGGGCGCCGCCCTGACCGCCATCCCCGGGCTGTCCGATGCCCGGCGCCTCGGCGTCGACGGCATGACGGCAGGGTTCCTGCGTGCGGTCGAGCGGTTCGCCCCCGGTGCGGAGCTCGTCGTCGTCGACGAACTGCTGGCCGATGCCCGCCGCACCAAGTTCGCCGCCGAGGTGGACCTGATGCAAGCGGCCTGCAGGGTCGCCGCCGCAGGCCTCGATGCCGTGGAGGCGGCGCTTCCGGCTCCCGACGACACCGCCGCCGCCGTTGCGGTCGACGCCATGGCCCGGGCCGGCAGCAGCAAGCCGGTCGACGAGCCGCTGGTCCGCACGACCGACGGGTCGACCGTGGTCGACCTGGGCGTCCTCGTAGAGGGCTACGAGGGCGGCATCGGCCGCACGCTCGGCGGCGACCCGGAGGGCACCGCCGACGTCCACCGGCGGGCCCTGGCCGCGTGTCGCCCCGGAACCGTGGCGCCCGGATCCGACAACGGGGTGACCTTCGAGGTCCGAGGTGCCGGATTGGGCGCCGAACGCCCGATGGTCGGCACCCTCGAGGCCGGCATGGTGCTGAGCGTCACGACAACCGCTGGTTCACACAGGTGGCGGGACCTCGTCCTCGTGGCCGACGAGCCACGGCCGCTCCTCGGTGGGGCCGCCGTAGCCGGCGCCGGGTAGGACCTGCCAATGTCAGACGCACACGCCGAGCGGGCCCGGCAACTCGTCGATCCCGGCCGTCTCGGAGCCTGGCTCGACGGGCAGGGGCTCCCCGGCGGGGGCGAGCCCGTCCACAGTCGGTTCGTGACCGGCGGAGCCTCCAACGAGTTGTTCGAGGTGACGCGTGGCGGGGAGCGCTGGGCCCTCCGGCGACCACCGGCCCGGGTCCCCGACGGCCGCAACGAGACGATGCTGCGCGAGTACCGGATCATCGAGGCACTGGCCGACACGGACGTCCCCCATGCCCGTGCCGTCGCCTGCTGCGACGACCCCGACGTGATCGGAGCCAACTTCTACCTGATGTCGTTCGTCGACGGCTGGTCGCCGATCAGCGAGCCCGAGTGGCCGGAGCCGTTCTTCTCCGACCTCGGCGCCCGCAGGGGCCTCGCCCTCGAACTGGTCGATGCCATCGCCCGCCTCTCCCGGGTGGACTGGCGGGCCGTGGGCCTCGAGGGGCTGGGCCGGCCCGACGGCTTCCACGAGCGCCAGGTCGACCGCTGGTTCGCCCACCTCGAGCGGTTCCGCTTCCGGGAGATCCCCGGACTGGACGTCGCCGCCGACTGGCTGCGCGGGCGGGCCCCGGAGGTCTACGAGCCGGGGATCATGCACGGCGACTACCAGTTCGCCAACGTGATGTTCCACCACGGCGGCCCGGCCCGGATGGCGGCGATCGTGGATTGGGAGATGGGGACGGTCGGAGATCCGCTACTCGACCTGGCCTGGGTCGTCATGGGCTGGCCGACCGCAGACGACGACCGGCCGCGATCCGGCGGCTACGTCGACCTGACCGGCATGCCGGACCGGGACGAACTGCTGGAGCGCTATGCCACCGTGTCGGGGCGGCGTGTCGACGAGATCGACTACTACGTCGTGCTGGCCCGCTTCAAGATGGCGATCGTGCTCGAGGGCGGCTACGCCCGATACGTCGCCGGCGGTGCCGACAACGAGAAGATGGAGTCCTTCGGTCCGATCGTCCTGGACATGGCGGCACAGGCCGCCGACCTGGCACGGTCCACGAGGCTCTGAACCGCCGCACCTGAGAGGAGCAGCCAGCGATGCCGATCGACTTCGAGGTGGAGCCGGAGTTCCAGGAGAAACTGGACTGGATCGACGGGTTCGTGCGCGAGGAGGTCGAGCCCCTCGACCTCTACTTCCGCGGCGAGGTCTCACCCTTCGACAAGTCCAACGAGACAGCCCGGGCGCTGATCGCTCCCCTGCAGCAGCAGGTCAGGGACCGGGACCTCTGGGCCTGCCACCTCGGGCCGGAACTCGGAGGCCACGGGTTCGGCCAGGTCAGGTTGGCCCTCATGAACGAGATCCTCGGACGCTCCCCGTTCGCACCGTCGGTGTTCGGCTGCCAGGCGCCCGACTCAGGCAACGCCGAGATCCTGGCCCACTACGGGACCGAAGAGCAGAAGGCCCACTACCTGGGGCCGCTGCTCGATGGCCAGATCTCGTCGACCTATGCCATGACCGAGCCCCAGGGCGGCTCCGACCCCGGCGTGTTCACCTGCCGGGCGCTCCGTGACGGCGGGGAGTGGGTCGTCAACGGTGAGAAGTGGTTCGCCTCGAACTACCGGTACGCCTCGTTCCTGATCGTCATGGTCATCACCGACCCGGACGTGGCGGTCCACCGGGGCTCGTCGATGATCCTCGTGCCCGCCGACGCCGAAGGCCTCGAGGTGGTGTCCAACGTCGGCATCGGCGGGGAGCCCATCGGCGAGGGCGACCACGCCTACCTGCGGTTCACCGACGTCCGGGTACCCGCCGAGAACCTCCTGGGCGAGGAGGGATCGGGCTTCGCCATCGCCCAGACCCGACTCGGCGGCGGCCGCATCCACCACGGCATGCGCTCCGTCGGCGTCGCCCAACGGGCCCTCGACATGATGTGCGAGCGGGTGCTCTCACGCGAGACGAAGGGCTCGCTCCTCGCCGAGAAGCAGTCGATCCGGCACTGGATCGCCGACTCCTGGATCCAGATCCAGCAGTTCCGGCTCCAGGTCCTGCACTGCGCCTGGCTCATCGACTCGGTCGGCGACTACGCCCGCATCCGCCAGCACATCGCCGGTGTGAAGGTGGCGACGCCGAAGCTCCTCATCGACGTCGTCTACCGGGCGATGCACGCCCACGGGTCGCTCGGCGTGTCGAACGAGATGCCCCTGCTGGGCATGTGGACGATGGCCCCGATCATGGGCATCGCCGACGGGCCCACCGAGGTCCACAAGGACACGATCGCCAAGCAGGTGGTCAAGGGCTACGAGCCGTCGGCTGGCTTGTTCCCGACGGCGCACCTCCCCACGAGGATCGAGGAGGCGCGTCGCAAGGTCGAGGAGCGGCTCGAGCACGAGGTCGGCAACCTCTGACCGCGGTCCCCCGGGCCGGGGCTCAGATCACCCCTGCCCGGCGAAGTTCGGCCAACTCGGCCCCGTCGAATCCCAGCAGTTCGCCGAGCACCTCGTCGGTGTGCTCGCCGAGTTGGGGCGCACCGGTCGGCACCTCGGGCACGGAGCCGGCCAGGCGCGGGTACGCCGCCTGCTGGAGGACCCGCCCGATGACGGGGTCGTCGACGTGCTGGAGGTCGCCCCGGGCCAGCACGTGCTCGTCGGCGGCGAGGTCCGCCACGTCGTAGGCGGTCCCGACGGGCACGTCGTGGGCCACGCAGCGCCGCTCGACCTCGGCGGCGTCGAGGCCGGAAGCCCAGTCGGCGACGATCCCGTTGATCTCGTCGTTGTTGGCGGCCCGGGCGGCGGGGGTGGCAAAGCGCTCGTCGGTCAGGAGGTCCGGCCGCTCCATCGCCTCGCAGATACGTTCGAAGTTGACCTGGAGGGCCGCCACGATGCAGACGTACCGCCCGTCGGCGCTCCGGTAGTTGTCGAGGGGCGCCGAGTTGTCGAGCCGGTTCCCGGAGCGGTTCCGGACCAGCCCGAGGCGGTCGTAGGCGGCCACCGTCCACTCGAGGATCCGCAGCGACGACCCGTAGAGGCAGGCGTCGATGACCCCGCCGGTTCCGGTCCCGCGGGCATCGCGCTCGTAGAGCAGGCCGATGGCGGCCTGGGCGGCGAAGACGCCCGACAGGTAGTCGGTGATCGTGACCCCGGGCCGTACCGGCGGCCGGTCGGGCTCGCCGGTGAGGTGGAGCAGGCCGCCGAAGGCCACGCCGTTCCGGTCGAGTCCGGGCCGGGGAGACCGGGGGCCGTCCTGGCCGAAGACGCTGATGCGCACCGTCACGAGTCGATCCGGGAGTCGCGTCGGGTCGATGCCCCAACGCTCGAGCGTGCCGGGCCGGAAGTTCTCGCACACCACGTCGGCGTGCCCGGCCAGGTCGCGGAACACCTCCTGTCCCCGGGGCGTCCGCAGGTCCAGGGTCACCGACTTCCGGCCACGGCCCTCGACCGCCCAGTAGAGCGAGTACGGGCCTTCGGGTCCGTCGACGAACGGGCCGAGTTGGCGCAACGGGTCACCGGTCCCGGGCTGCTCGACCTTGATGACCTCGGCCCCCTGCTCGCCCAGCAGGCCGGCGCAGAAGGGGGCGGCAATCCGGGTGCCGAGGTCGAGCACCCGGAGGCCCGTGAGAGGCCTTCGGGGCACGGGCTACTCCTCCCGATGCTCGGCGAAGACCTCGCTCATCGACCCCTTCGCCTTGCGGGCCTCGAGGGCATCGAGGGCGGTCGCCGTGTTGTGCATCCAGTGGTGGGCCATGAAGTGGTAGTCCCAGGCGTCGCGCTGGCCCATCAGGTCGAGCGTCTTGTTGATGGAGCGCTTGACCACCTGCGCCGTCGCCGGCGGCACCTTGGCGACCCGCTCTGCGAGTTCGTGTGCCTCGGCGAGGAGGCGGTCGGCGGGCACCACCCGGTTGACCATCCCGAGTCGTTCGGCTTCGTCAGCGGTGAACTTCTCTGCGGCGAGAAGGAACTCCTTGGCCTTGCGCGGGGGCATCTCCCACGGCTCGACGAGGATCTCGACGGCGGCACCGGTCATGCGCAGGACCGGGTTCGAGAAGACGGCGTCGTCCGCCGCCACGATCAGGTCGCACATACAGGCCAGCATCAGGCCGGCCGCCACGCAACTCCCGTTGACGGCGGCGATGGTGGGCTTCGGGAAGTCCCGGATGCGCAGGCACCGGTCGAAGTACATGACCTTCTCGTGCTCGAACTTGCCCTCCGGCGTGTCGCGCATCTGGCGCCACTCGTCGGCCTCGACGTCTCCGACGAGCGCCTTGAGGTCGTGGCCGGACGAGAAGTGGCGCCCGGCGCCGGTCAGGACCACCACGCGCACCTCGTCGTCGGCGCCGGCGGCGTCGAAGGCAGCGTCGAGGTCGTCGATCAACTGTGTGTTCTGGGCGTTCGCCACCTCGGGGCGGTCCATGGTCAGGGTGCAGACGTTGCCCTCGACTGCGTAGCGCACGGTTGCGAGGTCGGGCATGGACCAACCCTACTCAGGCGCCGTCATCCGGTCCGTCCCGGAAGGCGCGGCTCGCGTGGCAGGTCCAGGGTGCGTTCGCCGATGAGGTTGCGCTGGATCTCGCTGGTCCCGGCGAAGATCGTCGCCGCCCGGTAGTAGAGCCACGACCGCTGCCACCTCCCGTCGCCCGGATTGCCGTCAGCCCCCCGCCAGAGCGGTGCGGCGTCGCCGAGCACCCGGAGCACGAGTCCGTGGAGGCGCTGGCTCATCTCGCTCCACGCCAACTTGGCAGTGGCGGCCACGGGGCCCGGATCCCGGCCGGTGGCCAGACGCGACAGCACCCGCTGGTTCTGTATCCGGAAGAGGCGCACCTCGACGAGGGCCTGGGCCAGGTCGCGGGCGAGCCTCGGATCCTCGATGGCGCCGTTGCTCTCCGCCAGTGCGAACAACTCTTCGAGCAGTTGCGAGTGCACGACCAACTGGCGGGCGTTGGTGCCGCGTTCCACCGAGAGCGTCGACGCCGAGACCCTCCATCCGTCGTGGAGGTCGCCGACCAGTTGGTCGCCGGCGACCGGCACCTCCTCGAGGAACACCTCGTTGAAGTCCGACTCGTCCGTGATCTGGCGCAGCGGGCGCACCTCCACTCCGGGGGCGTGCAGGTCGACCATGAACATCGAGAGGCCCCGGCTCCCGACCGAGTCGGGGTCGGTCCGCGCCAGGCAGAGCCCCCAGTCGGCGAACTGTGCATACGAGGTCCAGACCTTCTGGCCGGTGAGGACCCAGCCGTCGTCGGTGGCCACGGCCCGGGTGGCGATGGCGGCCAGGTCGCTGCCGGCCCCCGGCTCGCTGAACAGTTGGCAGCAGAGGTGGTCGGCGGGGAGGATCCCCGGCAGCCAGCGTTGCTGCTGTCCGGGCGTGCCGTGGGCGAGCAGGGTCGGCCCCACCAGGTTCACGCCGATGCGCCCGACCAGTTCGGGTGCCCGCGCCCTGGCCAGTTCCTCCTGCGCCAGGTAGTGGTGCATCGGACCGGCGCCGCGGCCACCCAACGCTACGGGCCACGTGACCCCGACCAGGCCGGCACCGGCGAGGCGGCGCTGCCAGTCGCGCAGGAACGCCACCTCCTCGGCGAGGTCGGCGAACAGGGGCGGCAGGCCGGTGCCGTAGTCCCACGGCAGGTTGCCCTGGAGCCAGTTCCGGCACTCGTCGCGAAACGCTGCCTCCTCGACGGTGAGCGAGAGGTCCATCACCCGAGTCTTGCACCGCTTCCGGCGATCAGGAGCCGCCGGGATGCCGTCGCTACAGTGCGACCCAATGGACTTCGACCTCTCCGACGACCAGGTCGCCCTTCAGGACGCCGCCCGCAGCCTGCTCGACGACCGGTGCGACATCAGCCGGGTCCGCGCGGCCATGGAGGGCGACGGCTTCGACCGGGATCTCTGGGGGGCCATGGCCGAACAGGGTTGGCCGGGCATCCTCGCCGGTTCGACCGTCGGGGGCCTCGGACTCGGCGTCGTCGAGGCTGCGGTGCTCCTGGAACAGACCGGCGGCCACCTCACCCCGGTGCCGTTCCTCCAACAGCTCCTCGCCACAGCCGTGCTGGCCGATACGCCGAGCCTCCCCGGGCTCGTCGAGGGCTCCCACCTGGGGACCGCCGCACGGCGGGCGGTCACGCGCAACGGGGACGGCACCGTGAGCGGCAGGCCGGAACCCGTGCTGTACGGCCATGTCGCCGATGTCCTCGTCGTCCCCACCGGGGAGGACGGCGGAGCGGAGGAACTCGTCGTCGTCGACCTCGCCGACATCGACCGCAGGGCGGAGCCTGCCATGGACCTGACGCGGCGCCTCGCGTGGATCGACCTCGACCATGCACCGGCGACCACGGTCGGTGGCCCGGACGAAGTGGCCCGGCTCCTCGACCTCGGCGCCCTCTTCCACTCCGCCGAACTCCTGGGCGGTGCCGCCGCCGTGCTCGACCTCACGGTCGCCTACGCACGGGAACGCGAGCAGTTCGGTCGGCCGATCGGCTCATTCCAGGCGGTCAAGCACCGCTGCGCCGACATGCTCGTCGACGTCGAGGGCATGCGCTCCGCCGTCTACCACGCCGCATGGACACTCGGTGCCGACGACCCCGACGCCCCGATGGCGGCGGCCACCTCCAAGGTGTGGTGCAGCGAAGCCGGCCTGCGGGTCGCCGAGTCGGCCCTGCAGGTCCACGGCGGGATCGGCTTCACCTGGGAGGCCGACGTGCACCTGTACCTCAAGCGGGCCCAACTCGACGGCACCGCCTTCGGGAACGCCGGCCACCACCGCACCCGACTGGCGGCGATGGCTCGCGTGCGGCTGGCCGAGGGCCGTTCGCTGCTCTGAGCCCCGGCTCAGCCCCTGTCGGACCGGTCGGCCGGCTGGTCGCCGACGAAGACGATCTCCCGCTCGAGGAAGCGCCACTCCCCGTCGTCGCCGCAGGCGAGGACGTCGTGGTAGCGGCCGGACGATTGAACGGCCAGGTCCCGACCGACGAAGGCGTAGTCGGTGGTCACCGTGGCTCGGTCGCCGTCCACCTCGATGAGCGGCTCGCTGATGAGGTGTCGTCCCCGCATCTCCTCGGACTGGGCCGGCTCGATGAAACCCCGCAGGGCGTCGCGGCCCACGAGGTGCAGGCCCATCACCCGGAACTCGCAGTCCTCGGCGAACAGCGCCGTCCAGTCGTCGAACCGTCCATCGTCGAGGTACTGGCAGTACCTGGCAAGCGTGGCCCGAATCGCATCGCCGGACGCGTCGTGCGGCATGGGCGCTGACCGTAGCGGGTGGCCCGACGACCGGGGTCGTCCGCCGGGCCTGTGCTACACCTCCGGTGTGGACCTCTCCCTGTCACCCGAGGAGGAGGCGTTCGCCGAGGAGGCGCGTGCCTGGCTGGCTGCCAACGTGACCGGTCGCCCCGACTTCGGCTCCCTCGACGAGAGCGTGGCTTGGGGCCGCGGGTGGCAGCGGCGCCTGGCGGCCGACCGGTGGGTCGGGATCTCCTGGCCGTCGGCCTATGGGGGACGCGACGCCACGCCGGTCCAGGTGGCGCTGTTCCACGCCGAGTATGCGAGGGCAGGCGCCCCGCAGCCGGTGAACCGGGTGGGAATCAACCTGGTCGGCCCGACCCTGCTGGCGCACGGCACCGAGGCGCAGCGGGCCAGGTGGCTGCCGCCGATCCTCGATGCCAGCGAGATCTGGTGCCAACTGTTCAGCGAGCCCGACGCAGGATCCGACCTGGCGGCACTGCGCACCGTCGCCGAGCGGGTCGACGGTGGCTGGAATGTGACCGGGCAGAAGGTCTGGACCTCCTACGCCACCGTGGCCCGCTGGGGCGTCGCCCTCGTGCGGACCGACCCCGGGGCGCCCCGGCACCGGGGCCTCTCGTACATGGTCGTCGACCTCTCCGCCGACGGCGTCGAGGTGCGCCCCCTTCGACAGATCACCGACGAGTCCGAGTTCAACGAGGTGTTCCTCGACGGGGTCTTCGTCCCCGACGACCACCTCGTCGGCGGCCTCGGCCACGGCTGGGCGGTGGCCAACACCACGCTCGCCCACGAGCGGGGCGTCAACTTCCCCTTCAAGGAGCAGGTCGTCCACGAGGTGTACCTCGACGAACTGTTCCGGGAGGCAGAAGCACGTGGCGTCCTCGCCGACCCGGTGATCGCCGACGACCTGGTCGACGCCCTGGTGGGACTGCGCCTGCTCCGCACCCACAACTGGCGCACCCTCACCCGCCTTGGCCGGGACGAGGAGCCCGGACCGGAATCGAGCCTGGTCAAGCTGTCGTGGACGGCGATGACCCAAAAGCTCTCCTCCGCGGCGCTGTCGGTCCTCGGCGACGAGGCCCCACTCTGGCCCTCCCCGACCGGAGATGACGCCGTCGGGACCTGGCAGCGGCAGTGGTTGTGGAGCCGGGCCGCGGGGATCGCCGGCGGCACCTCGGAGATCCAGCGCACGATCGTGGCCGAGCGGATGCTCGACCTCCCGCGCGGCTGACCGGCGACCGTGGGGCTACTGCTCCGCGAATTCGTCGACCAGGAGCTGCTGCACCGCCCGCCGGTCGATCTTGCCGGACTCCAGCCAGGGCAGGTCCCGGGGCGTGGCGAACAGTGCGAGGTGCCGCGGCACCTTGTAGGTCGACAGCACCTCCTTCACGGCGGCGCGCAGTTCGTCGGGCCCCGCCTCCACTCCCGGTCGCAGCACCACGGCTGCGGCCACGTCCTCGCCGCGGTCCGTGTGCGGGATCCCCAGGACGAAGGCGTGCATCACCTCGGGAAGTTCCTCGAGGGCCAGTTCGACCTCGCGCGGCGTCACGTTGGTGCCTGAGGACTTGATGACCTCGCCGAGGCGGCCCCGGAAGAAGAGGTGGCCGTCCCCGTCCAGCCAGCCCCCGTCCCCTGTGCGCAACCACCCGTCGGCCGTGAACGCCTCGCTGCGTTCGACCCCGAGGAGGCCGTCCATCAGCGAATAGCCACGGACCCATACCTCCCCCATCTCCCCGGCAGGGAGTTCCTCGCCGGTCATCGGGTCGACGATGCGGTGCTCGACTCCGGGAACCGCCCGGCCATAGGTGCCGCGCTTGGACTCGGGCCAGTCGACGGAACGGTCCTCGACCGAATGCGGACCGAAGGTCTCGGTCATGCCCAGTGAGTTGGACCGAAGCTCGGGGTCGGCTGGACGCAACCGGGCCGGGAGCAGGTCGGACAGCCCGCTGCTCCTGATCGACGAGAGGTCGGTGGACGGGTAGTCGGGATGCTCGGCCAGGGCCTTTCCCATGTGGGGCCATCCGGTGAGGTGGGTGATCCGCTCCCGTTCGAGCAGTTGCAGCGTGGTGCCGGGCTCGAATCTCTCCTCGAACACCACGGCCGCCCCGGCATGGATCGCGGCGACGAGCGTGTACGCCAGCCCGCCGACCCAGAAGAGCGGCATCGGGGTGTACATGCGACTGTCGGGACCCAGTTCCCGGAACTGGCCGAGGTTGTGGGGATGGCGGACCACGGTCCCCTGTGTGTGCACGACCGCCTTCGGGTCCGAGGTGCTCCCCGACGTGAAGATGACGACGGCGGGATCAGTCGGGTCGACATCGGCCTCGGCGGCGGCGAGCGCACCGTCGGAGGCCTCCCCCGCCCGGTCGACGATCCCGGCACCGACCGGTGCGGCCCAGCCGGGCACCCCGTCGCCCCAGACGTGGACGGATCGCAGGGACGGGTGGCTGGGGCATCGGATCGCTCCGGGGGTCGACCCCTCGAGGCCCGGGACGGCCTCTTCGAGGCGTTCCACGTAGTCGTTGCCCAGGTGGTCGTCGACGGTGAGCAGGCAGGCGACGTCCGCCAGTCGGAGGTCCCGCCCCAGTTCACGGGCCTTGGCATAGGTGCTGAACAGGACGGCGACGGCGCCGATCCGGGAGATCGCCAGCCAGGCCACCACCCAGTCGGGGCCGTTCGGGGCCAACAGGCCGACCCGGGTCCCCTTTCCGACGCCCGCCGCCAGGAGGCCGCTGGCGAACTCGGCCGAACGTTCTCCGGCGTCGGTGAAGGTCAGCCGCTCCTGGTCCAGGATGACGAACTCCCGCTCGCCCCAGGTTGTGGCGGCGTGCCGGGTCATGGCATCGACCGTGTGCCGGTACGCGGGGAACGACGGGGTCCGCACCTCCGGCCCCTCGTACTCGCTCAGCTCGCACCTCCCCGTCGCGCCCCGCCAGCGTAGGACCTGGCCCGTGTGCCGGACCCAGTGGGTCGTGCTGCCACGGCCCTCGTCGTGAGCGCAGGTCGAACGCCACCTTCACGGCGCCACTGCTTCCCTGGCCGGCGAGCGCGCCGACCGCCACTCGTCCAGGGGAAAGGTGTACGTCAGGATCTTCCGCAGCCCCATGGGCGTGGTGGCCAGGTTTCTGGTGAGCCGACCGGCGCCTGATTCCTGTTCGTTCCCCGGCTCCGGTTCGACGCCGAAGACCAGCGCCTTCACTCCGGCCTCCGGTCAGGCCATGCTGGGGGGCATGGACAGGTTTCCCAGAACCACCATTGGCCGGCGCAACTTCCTGGCCGGCGCTGGTGCCTCGGTCATACTCCTGGCCTCGGGCTGTGGCAGCGACAGGTCGGCCGCATCGACCGTGCAGCGCTCCATTCCCGAACCGGTCGACTGGCGGATCACCCGATGGGGGACGGATCCCTTCGCCCGGGGCGCCTACTCGTACCTTCCGGTCGGCACGTCCGCACGCTCACGACTCGACCTGGGACGACCCATCGACGGTCGCCTGTTCCTCGCCGGCGAGGCCACCGAGCCGGACTTCCCCGCCACGGTTCACGGGGCCCACCTCTCCGGCCTTCGGGCCGCCGACAGGGTTCGACAGGTACGCAGTGGCGGGACGGTCGTCGTCGTCGGCGCCGGTGCCTCAGGACTCAGTGCGGCCAGACGGCTCGCCGACGCCGGCTTCGAGGTCACCGTCCTCGAGGCGCGGGGCCGCATCGGCGGGCGGGCCTGGACCGACGACTTCGGCGGTGTGCCGATCGACCTCGGCGGCTCGTGGCTGCACGGGGTGGGGACGAACCCGTTGGCCGACCTGGCCGGCGAACTCGGCATCGAACTGGTGCAGACCGACTACGACAACGCCGTGCTCCACGACACCGACGGTTCCCGTTTGAACTGGAGTCGCCTGGACCACCTCTACGAGGCGGTCCAGGCAGCGGTGCTCGACAACCCCTCGACGCGGGCGATGGGCTCAGAGTTGGAGACGATCCGGGCTGCGCTGCCCGAGGGCGAGCGGCACTGGTTCGACTACGTCGTCGTCTCGGAGGTCGAGCACTGGTGGCCTGCACACGTCGACGACCTCGCCCTCGCCACCGCCTGGGAGGGAGCGACTCCACGTGGCGGTGACTTCGTGCCGGTCACGGGGTACGCACCGATCATCGCCGAACTCGCCGATGGCCTCGACATCCGGCTCGGAACCCCGGTGTCGGAGGTGCGGTGGTCCGGATCCGAGGTAGCGCTCCACACTCCGGACGCCACGTTCACCGCCGACGCCGTCGTCGTGACACTCCCCCTCGGGGTGCTTCAGGCCGGCGACGTCGAGTTCGAGCCGGACCTCCCCCATTCGCACCGCGTCGCGATCGACATGCTCGGCATGGGCCACATGGAGAAGGTGGTGCTGCGCTTCCCCGAGGCATTCTGGGACACCGAGGTCGACCTGATCGGCTACGTCCCGGCGGAGCGGGGACGCTTCGTCGAGTGGTACAACGCCGTGCCCTGGACCGGTGCCCCGATCCTGGTCGGCTTCAACGCCGGGCGCACGGCTCAGGAGCTGTCGGGATGGTCTGACGACGAGATCCTCGAATCGGCTCTCGGCACACTGGACCGCATGTTCCCGTGACTCGTCGGGCATGGTGCGCCATGCTGGGCCGGTGAGCGAGCCCCTTCCCCTCGCCGGTTGGCGAGTCGGAGTCACCGCCGACCGACGGGCCGACGCGCAACTCGACGTCCTCCGTCGCCGGGGGGCCGACGTGCTGCATGGCTGCACGATGAAGACGCTCGACCTGACCCGTGACGAGCGCCTGCTCGAAGTCTCCCGTGGGCTCGTCGACCAGCCGCCCGACACCCTGGTCCTCGAGACCGGCATGGGCCTCACCATGTGGCTCGAGGCGATGGACGAGTTGGGCGTGGGGGCCGACCTCCGCTCCGTGCTCGCCGGCATCGAGGTCATCGCCCGCGGACCCAAGGCGACCAGCGCCGCACGCCGGGCCGGCCTCGAGGTTGCCTGGTCTGCGCCCAACGAGCAGTTCGCCGAGATCGCCTCCCACGTGGCCGACACGGGTGGCCGGAGGCGGATCGCCCTGCAACTGGACGGCACGGACGAGGAGGTGCTCGTGGCCCCACTCGCCGCTACCTGCGACGAGGTCGTGGCGATCCCCGTCTACCGCTGGTCGCTTCCCGACGACACCGGTCCGGCCCGGATGCTGGTGGAGGCGACCTGCGCCGAGGTGTTGGGGGCGGTCACGTTCACGACCAAGCAGGCGGCGGTGCACCTCGTCGAGATCGCGGCGGCCATGGGCCGACGGGACGAGCTCGTCGCCGCGCTCGACGGCGATCGGGTGGTGCCGGTGTCGGTGGGCCCGGTCTGTTCCGCCACCATGCGGGTGCTCGGCATGTCGGGCCTGGTCGAGCCGGAACGGGCCCGCCTGGTGGCGATGGTCGATGCACTTGCCGACCACGCACGGCCGTCCGACTCAGCCGCCTGACGGTTCGGGGACCTCGAACGTAGCTTCGTCGACGCCGAGGTCATCGGCGTGTCGGAGTGCCCACCTGCGGTTGACCGGATCGAGGTGGTTTGCGCCTCCGGCGAACCAGGAGTACGGGAGGTCGTCGTCGACCCAACCCCCCCGGCCGAGCCGGTACCCGCCGCTCACGCCGAAGCGTCCGTCGAGGAGGTACAGGCCGGCACAAACACCATCGGCATCGACGTCCACCAGGAAGGTGCGCTCCGGTGCCTCGCCCCGGGTCATCGCCCCGGGGCCCTCAGGTGGATGTTCTGGGGCTTTCATGACCCGTTGGTACACGCCCACCGTGACGAATTTGCAACTGCCGTGGCGGCTCAGGCACCGTCCGACAGGAACCAGAAGCCTTCGAGCACGGCAAGTGCCGGATCCGTGCCCACGCGCCTGATCATCTTCTTCCTGGTCCGGCTGGCGATCTTGCGGACGTTGGGTGCCGTCAGGTCGGTCAGGAGCGCCGTCGTCTCCGACGGCGCCCGGACGCCTTCAGCCTTCTGGAGTTCGTACTCCAGGACGACTCCCACGTCACGCTCGGATGCCTCTTCTCCCAGGACGTCGAGGAACAGCTTGAGTTCCGGCCGGCTGTTCGCCATCTGGAACACGTGGTCGACACGGAGTCCCCTGGACGAAGGACCGGATGCCGGGACCCGCACCTCGCCCTGGTTCCACTCCTCGAGTTCGGTGACGCGGTGGCCGATGCCCGACCAGACCACCTCTTCGATCGCCTTGTAGGCCCAGGTCCACGGCAGCGCTCCCCACGGCTTCCACGTGCCCGCGTACCCGACCACGATGAGGATGGCGTCCATGGTCAGGCCCTCGATCTCGTCGGGATCGTTGAGGATGTCGCGGCGGCCGGTCTTCCTGACGATGCGCTGGACGACCCCGCGGATGCGGTGGCCGAAGCGTTCCTTGAGGTCGCCCATCGCGTCCATGTCACCGTCGGCAAGACGGGACATGATCTCGGCGAGGTCGGGATCGGTGGGATTGCGGGTGGTCTCGGTACTCAACGTGTATCGCTCCTGTTGGGTTGGGTTTCGGTGTGATGGGCGTGGGCTTGGGATCCGGGAGGCGGTCAACGGGTGTCGTCGTCCTGCTCGGCGTCCTTGCGGCCGTCGAAGAATTCGACCTTGTGCATCACGCGCTCGCGGCTGACCTTGCCCCGCATCGAGGTGAGGCCCCGGGAGAAGTCGCCCGACGCAGTGCGCAGCCCATGGGAGTCGCCGCGGAAGTTCTGCGTGTTGGCAACGGCGAAGCCGAGTCGGCCGGCCTCGAGGTAGCTGTCCTGGTTGGCGCCGAGGAACACGAAGGTCCAGCCGGCGTCTCGTAGGCGGCCGATCCGGGCGAACAGATCGGCCCTCGTGATCCGCTGGCTGGCGTTCTCGAGTCCATCGGTGAAGACGACGACGACCGGGTCGACCGTGCCGTTCGCCGGACCTTCGCCGAGGCGCCGCTCGGCGTCGTCGAGGAGTGCACCGATGGCGTCGAGGAGCGGCGTCGCCCCACGGGGCCGATACTGGTCGACAGTCAGGTCGACGACCTGGTCGATCGGCAGGGCAGAGGCGAGCACCTCGAACGGGGCCTCGCTGTCGAACTGGGCCAGGGTCACGGTGCAGTCGCCCTCTCCGTCGCGCTGATCGCCGAGGAAGCCGTTGATCCCGCCGACCACGTCGCCCTCGAGGCCCTGCATGGAGCCTGAACGGTCGAGGAGGATCGAGACGTCGACCGGCACGACCGTGGCGGTGGTGGCGGTGGGACCGGTGTCTTTGTCCGGGTTCGTCAGTCCGGTGGACCACGTGCCCGTGTCCCAGTCGAACGTGTGGTTGGTGGTGATATCGGCAGTCATCCTGGTGTTACTCCTCAAACTTCTTGATTGAATTGCAGTCGCAGCGGCACTATACAAGGGTCACCGATTTAAAGCAACTTTGCCTGTTAATTATTTCAATGATTGTGTCGGTCACACCCATAGAGTACACTCCCAGTGTGACAACGAATCTGGAACACCTAGAAAAAAAGTCCCACCCCCCCTTTGGGGTCACGGCGGACATCGCCGTGTTCACCATCCGGGATGAGCGCTTCCAACTCCTGCTCATCGAACGCGGGGAGATCCCCTTCCTGGGCCGCCTTGCCCTCCCCGGTGGCTTCCTGCACCCCGACGAGTCCGCCGAACAGGCCGCACAACGCGAACTCCTCGAAGAAACGGCCCTCGATGCCGACATCGGGCACCTGGAGCAGCTGCGCACCTACTCCACTCCCGATCGAGACCCCCGAGAGAACCGGGTCGTCACCGTGGCCTTCTGGGCGATACTCCCCGACCTGGGTGAGGTGCGGGGTGGCACCGACGCAGCCCGGGCGCTCTGGGTTCCTGTCGACGAACTCGAGAACGACATCAAGGTGTATTCAGGCCCCCATGGCTACCTGGCCTTCGACCACGACCAGATCGTCACCGACGCCATCGAACGTGCCCGCGCCAAGCTCGAGTACACGACCGTCGCCACACACTTCTGCCGGCCCGAGTTCACGATGACGCAACTCCGTCGGGTCTACGAGACCGTCTGGGGCCAGAAACTCGAACCGGCCAACTTCCGTCGCAAGGTCGAGAAGATGAACGAGGGCTTCACCGAGCGCACGGACCGCACCACACGTGACCTCGACGCCGAGTCGGCTCCCGACGAACCGGCAGCCGAACGACTCTGGCAGGCTGCCCATTCGATGAGTTCCGCGGCGATGTCGAAGGCACCTTCTCGGGAGGCAGTTGCCCAGCCGGTCTTCCACGCCCTCGCCTCCACGATGTCGTCGCCGGAGACTCATTGGCGGCTCGACGAGTTCGACTCGGCTGACAGCGCTCCACCACCGGTTGCGGGCGCTCCTCCCACGAACTCGTCGCGTCGCGGACGACCGGCCGCCCTGTACACAAAGGGCGACAAGGACGACCTCGAGCAACCCTTCCGGAGACCCCGCAACTAGCGGATCAGCCGGGCACGGGGGCATCGGCAGCCAGGCCGGCGAACTGGCCCCGGACGAACTGGCCCGGACCCAGTCGACCACAACTGCATCCGACTCGACCGGTAGACGGCGAAACGCACGGTCGAGGTCAGCGAGTTGGAGGAGGTCGAACCTCTGGGAGGCTTCCAGGAGGTCGCCGACCTCGGCCGATAGGTCGATGAATGCAACAGCGCCTGTCTCGGCAGCATCCACGTCGGCCTCGGATCTCCCGAAGCGCTCGGCGAACTTCATCTGGCCAAGGCCCGTGATACCGCGTGCCGCGACGGCAACCGCTGCCGCCACCGGGTGTTCGTACTCGTCGAGGCGGAAGCCCTCGGCCAGGCGTAGGCACAGGAGCGTGAGATCGGATTCCGGCTCGCGCCGATCGTCCTCGACGGACCCGACCGCCCTCATGCCGCCAACCACCAGAAGCCCCGCAAGGACTCGAGTTCGGGATCGTCAGCGGCGAGCTTGCGCATCCGCTTCCTCGCCCGGTGGTAGATCTGGCGGACGTTGTCGGGCTTGACGCGGTAGAGACGACCGACGGTGTGCGACGGCGACGGATCGCCGAACGACTGCTGCTGTAGGTACTCGACGACGACCAGGTAGTCGCGCTCGCTGAGGTTGGCCTTGAGCGTGGTCAGCATGAGGGCGAGGCGCGGGTCGCCGCACCGCAGGCGCGTGAGGACGAGGTCCTCGCAGTCCCCGGTCGGCGACCAGGCCGCCTCCTCGACGCCGTCGTCCTCCATCAGGGGCGTGGTCCGGTGGCCGACCGCCTCGGAGACCCGGTGGCGGATGGCCAGGTGGGCCCAGCGCCACGGCATCGCCCCGTCCGCCGACCATCCACCGGCGCGTTCGCGGATGACCAACCACGCGTCGGTGACCAGGCCGCTCAACTCGTCCTCGTCGGCGAGGATGTCCCGGCGACCCATGTCGATCACGAACTGTCGGACGATGTAGGCGACGCGGCTATCGAACTCGCTGACGAGCATGAAGAAGGCCGCGTCGTCGCCGTCGACGATGCGGGCCATGAGCTCGGCGACACGCGACCGGTCGTCGCTGCGAAGGTTGCCTTCGGCGTGCGTGATCTTCGCCATGCTGGGTCCTTTCGGGGGAGGTGACGCCGATCGGAACCGGCATCAGCCAGCATGCAGAAGGGGTGTGACAGTCCTTTCGAAAGTGCCCCCAAAACCGCCCCTGACCTGCGATTTCATCGCCCTCGATGGAAAATGAAACCGAGCAGGTGACAACCGGCATCACGGAGAACCCGGTACAGGCGGGCGGAAGGCTCAGGCGTCGGTGTCCTGTGGCTCCGGAGCATGGGGGGTGCGCGGCAATGACTCGATCTCGCTCGGGCTGTCGAGGTCCTCGGTGCCCACGCCCAGTTCGGGGAACCGTCGGAGCGTGACGAGCAGGCGCCCCTCGACCGATCCGATCAGGTCGTTGTAGGACCGCACGGCCTGGTCCAGGCCCCGTCCGGTCTTCCCGAGGTGTTCGAGCACCTTGCCCATCCGACCGTAGAGGTCTTCGCCAAGGTCGGCGATCTGGCGGGCATTCTCGGCGACCCGGGCCTCCTGCCAACCCCGGGCGACCGACCACAGCAGGGCCAAGAGGTTCACGGGCGAGGCGAGGAGCACCCGCTTCTCCATGGCGTCCTGGAGCAGTGAGACATCGGAGCGCAGTGCGTCGGCGAGGAAGGACTCGCCCGGCACGAACAGGACGACGAATTCGGGCGCCGGACCGTCGTTCTGCTCCCAGTACTTCTTGGAAGCGAGGGCGTTCACGTGTGCGCGCAGTGCGGCGGCGTGGCGAACAAGATGGCCCTCGACCTCGGCCGTCTCCGTGGCCGCCTGGGCATCGAGGTAGGCGCTCAGCGGCACCTTGGCATCCACCGCAATGTGTGCACCATTGGGGAGCCGCACCCGGACGTCGGGGCGTCCGGCCGCACCCTCCCGATTCTCGCCGGTGACCTGTTCGTCGTAGTCGCAGTACGGCACCATGCCGGCCAGTTCGATCACGTTGTGGAGCTGGTTCTCGCCCCAGGCGCCGCGTGCCGTCGGCGACCGAAGTGCCTCGGAGAGCGTCGTGGTGGACGAGGTCAGTTCGGTGATCCGACGGGCCATCTCCACGTTCATCTTCTCGACGGCGCCCTTGTCCTGCTCGTGGGCCGTGCGCAACTTGCCGACGGTCTCGTCGATGGCCTTCATCTGGACCTCGAACGGGTCGAGCAGGTTCTTCGTCTTCTCCTGCTGTTTCTCGAAGCGCTGCTCGGCCAGAGCCAGGAACTGTTCGTTGTTCGCTGCGAGGGCGTCGACGGCCGCCTCGCCCACCTGGGCCCGGACCTCCGCGGCCATGCGCTGCGCCAGCGCCGCCTCGTCAACCGACGAGGAGGCCGACCGGGCACTGCGAATCGCCCACACGACGGCGGCAGCCGCCACGGCGAGGGAGAGAAGGGCGACGAGGAGCATCAGGACGTCCATGCCATGCACCGTAGGCGCGGCCTGTGACACCGGAGCGGCAGAAGCCCCGGCAGGCCCGGGTTATGGATCTGTGCTCAAGTCGCCCAGGTTGCCGGGTCGATGGCGCAGGCGAAGCCCTGCAACACCTCGTCGCGCTCCCTGCGACCGGCGTTGGCACGAGCGACCCCGGCAAGCCGGTCGATGGCCTCTACGCCCGACATCTCCGAGGAGTCGAAGCCGCCCTGTTCGCCGACCAGTCGAGAGCGCAACCCTTGCACCAGGTCGCCGTCCCAGAACGACACGTTCATCTCGGTGTCGCCCTGGAACGAGGTGAAGATGAGGTTGGTCGAGCCGATCGTGGCCCAGGCGTCGTCGACGACCGCCGCCTTGGCATGGACGTACACCTCCTCATAGCCCCACGACCGACGGGCGGCCGGGGCGGCCAGGCAGAAGCCCTCCCGGCGGCCGAGTGCAGCCAGGGCATCGAACCCGGCGGCGACGCCGGGGTGTGACCGGGCGGCGGCGAGCACGGGCATCGGATCGCCGGGAACCATCGCCACGACGCGTACGCCGCGGCCGAGCGCCTCGCCGAGCACCTCAAGTACGGCCCGGCTGAGCAGGATCTGGTTCTCGAGGTACACGTAGTCGCGGGCAGCGGAGATGGCCGCCAGGTACTGCTCGCGCACGCTGTTCTCCCCATCGGGCAGGGCGTCGTACAACCCGGGCAACACACTGCGGATGACCTGCGCACGGGTCGAGCCTGCCGACGCCGACCGACTGGTGGGGGGCGTCAGGTCGTCGGTACCGTCCGGCGGCCAGGCACCGTGCTCGCGCCCACCTTCGGAAGCGCCGTTCCAGCGCATGGTGAAGTTCTCGTGGACGTCGGTCGCCACCGGTCCCCTGACGAGGCAGTGCACATCGTGGATATTGCCGTAGCGCCAAGGTTCCGGCGCCTCGGCGTGGTCGGGTCCGGCCATCGAACCGACGCCGATGTTGATGCCTCCCACGAACACCACCTCGTCGGACGTGCCGGCGTCAACCAGCCAGACCTTCTGGTGCTGGCACTGCCGCCCCGCCGAGTCCCACCGTGCCTGCCACCCCGTGCCCCGGCCGGCGAGCAGGTCGGCCGCCGACTCGTCGCCGGGGAACACGTCGTCGGCATCTTCACCCGTCGGGGTCCCCTCCGGGTGCCAGAACAGCACCCGCACGTCCAGGCCCCGCCGGGCGGCCCCGTCCATCAGGTCGAGGAACGTGCCCCGTCCGCCGGGGAACCGGGCACCGACCTCGAGGAACGCCACGCACACCCACACCGAGAACTTCGCCGATTCGACAGCGGCGGCGATCCGGTCGAACGCGACCCCACCATCCACCAGCGGCTCGACGAGGTTGCCGTCGCGGGGCGGGAAATCTCCACCCGCCGCCGACGGGATGTGGTCGCCAGGACCCCGGTCAGAAGGCGTCACGGGCACTGCGGTCGACCGATCCTCAGTTCCCCGCCCGTTCCACCAGCCTGCACACGGCATCCACAATCTGCTGGTGGGCGCCGAGAGGGAGTTCGTGGCCCATGCCGTCGATCCACACCAGTTCGGCGCCGGGTACCGCCGCCGCGGTCTCCTCGGCACCCTGCGGGAGCACGAGCCGGTCGGAGGTCCCGTGGACCACGACCGTCGGTGCGGTCACTCCCCGCAACGCCTCCGTACGGTCGCCATCGGCGAGGATCGCCGCCATCTGGCGCGCCGTACCCTCCGGGTGCCAGGCCCGATCGATGGTCGCCTCGAAACTCGTCCGGGTCCGCTCCTCGTCGAACGGGAACCCGTCACCGGCAAGAAAGCGGGACCCCTCGATGCCCACCTCGATACGAGCCTCCCGGGTACCCGGATCCTCAGCCATGAGCACTGCCGTCACCTCGGGGTCGCCGATGATGAAGCGTGGCATCGACATGATCGAGCACAGCGACCGCGTCCGGTCGGGGTGTCGGATCGCCACCTGCTGGGCGATCATCCCGCCCATCGAGGCGCCCACGATGTGCGCCGAGTCGATCCCGAGGGCGTCGAGCACGCCGACGGCGTCATCTGCCATGTCGGAGAGGGAATAGGGCGACTCGACCGGTCGGCCGGCCACGGCATCTTCGAATACGGCCTCCATGTCGGGGACTCCGGCCCCGTCGAACCAGGACGACAGGCCGACGTCACGGTTGTCGAACCGGACCACGTGGTGGCCTGCATCGGCGAGGAGTCGGCAGAAGTCTTCGGGCCACACGATCATCTGGGCACCCAAGCCCATGATCAGGAGCACCGGCGGATCCGCCGGGTCGCCGAACTCCTCGACCTCGATGTCCAGTCCGTTCACCGAAATCCGTGACACCGAATGCCCCCTTCGTTTCGTCGACGCGTCAGGAGTTAGGTTCGCGCAGTGGGCGCAGAACTCTGGCAGCGGACAGCCACCGAACTGGCGGCCTTGATCGCCTCGGGGGAGGCCTCCAGCCGGGAGGTGGTCGACGCCCACCTCGGACGCATCGACGAGGTCAACGGCCACTGCAACGCCGTCGTCCGCGTGCTCGCCGAAGAGGCCCGTGCCGAAGCCGACTCCGCCGATGCAGCGATGGCCGCCGGCGACGACCTGGGGCCCTTCCACGGCGTGCCTTTCACGGTGAAGGAGAACCTGGACGTGGCGGGGACCCCCACGACGCAGGGACTTCCGGTGTTCGCCGACCTGGTCGCCCCGACCGACGCTCCGATCGTCGAACGCATGCGATCCGCCGGGGGCATCCCGATCGGCCGCACCAACCTGCCCGAACTCGGACTACGCGTCAGCACCGACAACCCGTTGCACGGCCTGACCCGCAACCCCTGGCACCCGGGCCTCTGCGCCGGCGGGTCGTCGGGCGGCGAGGGATCGGCGATCGCGACCGGCATGTCACCGCTGGGCCTCGGCAACGACATCGGAGGTTCGGTCCGGAATCCGGCCTTCTGCTGCGGGATCACGTCGCTCAAGCCCAGCCACGGGCGCCTCCCTTCGTTCAGCGTGTTCGAACACGACCAGAACCCGCCGCTCTCGTCCCAGGTGATGCTGACGGACGGCCCGATGGCTCGGTCCGTGGCCGACCTGCGCACGGCACTCGGGGTACTCCACGGACGCGACCCCCGCGACCCCCGATCGGTGACGGTTCCACTCGAGGGCCCGGCGGCCCCCCGACGGGCAGCGATGGTCCGCGAGGTGCCCGGGATCGACCTGCACCCCTCGGCGATCGACGGGGTGGACCGTGCAGCGAACGCCCTGGCCGCCGCCGGCTGGGAGGTCGTCGACGCCATCCCGCCGGAACTGGAACGCTGTACCGACATCTGGGCGCACCTGCTCGCCAACGACATCGGCATCCTCATGGAGGTGGCGCGACCGATCCTGAGTGAAGAACTGGGTGCGTTACTGGACGGAATGGCCGCCGCGTACACCTCCGAGGCCCTTGCCCCGGCCGTCGTCCAGGCCGAGTACATGCGCCTCGCACGGGAGTGGGGCCTCTTCTTCGTCGACCTCCCGGTCCTGGTCATGCCGACATGGACCCAGCCGCCGTTCCCGCACGGCGCCGACCTCTCGGGCGATGTCGAGATGGCAGGCCTCTCCGAACTCCTGCGCTGCATCATCCCCGGCAACGTGCTGGCCCTGCCCGTCGTGGCGGTCCCGGTCGGCGTCTCCGACGGGCTCCCGCTCGGCGTGCAGTGCTACGCCGACCGATGGCGCGAGGACCTGGCGCTTTCCGCCGCCGCCGACCTCGAGGCGGCCCTCGGCATGATCACCCCCATCGACCCGGTGACCTGACCCCCTCGACCGATCGCTTGATCAGGCAGGCCTGGTCGCCCGGATCAGCTTCACGGGGACGCCGCCGCCGATCGTCTTCTCGCCGGTGGCGTCGAGACCCCGGGCACGCAGCGCCTCGGCGATGGCTGCCACGTCCACGATCGTGGTCTCGGCCTCGTGGTCGTGGTGGGTGGCGTGCTGGGGATGGTCGGGATGCGTGAAGTCCTCGTCCATGAGCACGATCCGGCCGCCGGGAGCGAGCACCCGGGCGAGCTCGTCGAAGGCGGCCTCGAGGTCGACCCAGTGGTGGATGGCATTGACGGTCCAGAGCACGTCGACCGACCCGTCGGCGACCGGCAGCGACTCGGCAACACCGTCCGACACCATGATCCGGGACCTGGCACGTTGGAACGGCCGCCGCATCGAGAGGACCGTCCGCATGAACCGGGACGGATCGACGGCGGTGACCGAGGCGCCCCGGCGGGCCGCCTGGACGGTTGCAGGTCCCATACCAGCGCCGATGTCGACGGCCCGGTCCCCTTCGCCGGGCGCCGCCAGGGCCAGGGCATCCCGATTCACGTCCGACTGCCAGAACTTCCGGATCTTGAACAACCAGTGGAACTTCGTCCGCAACCGCTTGTCGTGGGCGTGGCGGTAGTGGTCATGACCCATGGCGGTCCGCATCCTGCCACCTTCCGGCCTCGGCAACCCCAGCCGGTCCCGTGCAAGACTGCGAAGCCTGAACGACGGAGGTCCCTTGGACGACAACCAGAAGCCACAGCCGCTGGGCGGCAACGAGATGCCCCGATTCGGCGGCATCGCCACGTTCATGCGCCTGCCCGGTCGCAGCGACCCGGCGGACCTCGACGTGGCGGTCATCGGCGTGCCCCTCGACATCGGAACCTCCAACCGGCCCGGTGCCCGATTCGGGCCAAGGGGCATCCGCGACGAGTCCGTGCTGCTACGCCCCTACAACATGGCCACCCGGTCGGCGCCATTCGACAGCCTCCGCATCGACGACGTCGGCGACGTGGCGGCCAGCCCCTACGACCTGCTGGCCGCTGTCGACGCCATCGAGGCCCACTTCGACACGCTGCTCGGACACGGACTCATCACTGCTGCCATGGGAGGGGACCACACGGTCGTGCTCCCGATCCTCAAGGCCATGGCGAAGCGGCACGGACCCGTCGGCCTCGTCCACATCGACGCCCACACCGACATCAACGACACCATGTTCGGCTCCAAGGTCGCCCACGGCACCCCGTTCCGGCGGGCCGTCGAGGCCGGGGTCCTCGACTGCGACCGGGTCGTCCAGATCGGCGTGCGCGGCACCGGCTACGCCGCGGACGACTTCGACTGGTCCCGCCAACAAGGCTTCCGGGTGGTCCAGGCCGAGGAGTGCTGGCACCGCAGCCTCGAACCGCTCATGGCCGAGGTGCGCGAACAGGTGGGCGGCGGGCCGGTCTACCTGAGCTTCGACATCGACGGCCTCGACCCGGCCTACGCCCCGGGCACCGGCACCCCCGAGGTCGGCGGCCTCACCATGCCCCAGGCCCTCGAGGTCATCCGGGGCTGTCGGGGACTCGACCTGGTCGGCTGCGACGTGGTCGAGATCGCCCCCATCTACGACACCAGCGGGATGACCAGCCTCGTCGGCGCCAACCTGCTCTACGAGATGCTCTGCGTACTCCCCGGTGTCCAGACCAGGGGCTGATACCGCCCCGGCGGCAGCCGACGGCAGACCGAGACTCCTCCCCTACTTCCTGATCCTCGGCGGGATGTCAGCGGGCCTGGCATCGATCATGACGATGCTGGCCGAGTTGCGGAGCGAACTCGGCTTCTCGGAGGCAGGTATCGGCCTGGCCATCGGCTCCGGATTTGGTGCCGCCTTCATCGCCACTCTGGTGATGGCACCCCATGCGGACCGGGGGAAGGCCCCGAGGCTGTTGCAGGCCGGGATCGCTCTGGGCATTTGCGGCTTGGTCCTGCTGGCCGTCGGCGACCAGTTGTGGCACTTCGTCATCGGACGCATCGTGTTCGGCTTCTCACTCGGGACCGCCGGGCCGGGTGCCCGACGCACTGTCATCGTGGCCGACCCCGACAACCTGGGTCGCAACATGGGCCGACTCGGCGCCTGGGACGTCGGCGGCTTCGTCGTCGGCCCGCTCCTGGCCGCCGTTCTCAACAGCCTGGGTGGCTTCCGGTTGACCTTTTGGGCGTTTGCCGGGCTGCTCATCCTGCTGCTTCCCATGTCGTTCCGGGCCCAACCCGACACGGGCGCAAAGGACACCGAAGGCCTGGGATTTCGGGGCCTATTCGGGATTCGTCGCCTCCTAGGCGCCTTCTTCGTCGTTGCCGCATACTTCGTCTTCATCGGCGCCATGGAGGCGGTCTGGATTCTCGAACTCGACACCCGTGGTGCCTCGAGCATGACCATCGGCATCGGACTCACACTCGCTGCCCTGCCGATTCCGCTCCTCTCCCCGTGGGGCGGCGTCCTGGCCCAGCGCTACGGTGCCCGCCGCTGGGCGATCGGCAGCCTGTCGCTGCTCAGCCTCGCAATCGTCTTCTACGGCATCGTGCCGGGCGTGATCTGGCTCCTCGTCGTGACCATGCTCACGTCCGTCATCGAGGGCTTCGGCTTCCCATCAGCGCCGATGTTGGTCGCGGCGGCGGTCACCGAAGAACGCCAGGCATCGGCGCAGGGCCTCATGGGCGCCGTTGAACTCGCCTCGGGCGCCGTCGCCGCCATCTCGTTCGCCGCCCTCTACGGGGCCACCGACGACCTGACGGTCTGGATCGCCACCGCCGTGATCATGGCCGCCCTGCTGGCAATCGGCGCTGTGCTCACCCGTCCCCCGGATCGCCAACCCGTGCGACCCGGCGTACCCTTCGGCCTGATCAGGAGGCTCTTCGAATGACCAACGCACTGCTACACCCCTTCGCCCCGGTGGCAAAGCCAATGTCCGACTACATCAACATCGTTCGCGGCGCGGGGTCGCTCGTCTACGACGACACCGGCAAGGACTACGTAGACGGACTGGGCAGCCTCTGGTACTGCCAGGTGGGCCACGGCCGCACCGAGATCATCGACGCCGTCGCCGACCAGATGCGCCGGATCGAGGCCTACAACATCTTCGACCCGTTCACGAACGAGCCGGCCGACCGCGTGGCAGAGATGATCGTCGAGCGCTCCCCGTTCCCCGATGGCCGGGTGTTCCTGGGCTGCTCCGGTTCGGAGGCCGTCGACACCGCCATCAAGATCGCCCGCCAGGCGATGCAACGCCGCGGACAGACCGAGCGCCAGGTCGTCGTACGCCGCACCAACGGCTACCACGGCACCAACTTCGGCGGCACCTCCGCCCAGGGCATCGCCCCCAACCGGGAGGGCTGGGGCGACCTGGTCCCCCACTTCGTCGAGGTCCCCCACGACGACCTCGAGGCCGCCGCCCAGGTGTTCGCCGACCAGGGCGACCGGATCGCGGCGATCATCACCGAGCCCGTACAAGGCGCCGGCGGCGTGTTCCCACCGGTCGACGGCTACCTCGAGGGCCTGCGTCGACTCTGCGACCAGCACGGCGCCCTGCTGATCTTCGACGAGGTCATCTGCGGGTTCGGCCGCACCGGCGAGTGGTTCGGCGCCCAGACGTTCGGGGTTACACCCGACCTGATCACGTTCGCCAAGGCCGTCACCTCCGGCTACCAGCCTTTGTCGGGCGTCATCTTGTCGCGCGACCTCAGCGCCGAGTTCGAGGAGCCAGGATTCCTCCTGCGCACGGGCTACACCTATTCGGGACATCCGGCGGCCTGTGCCGCAGGCGTCGCCAACATCGAACTGATGGAGGCCGAGGACCTGGTGGTGCGTGGCCGCCACGTTGGCGGACAAATCCGCGACGGGCTCGAGGCCCTCGTCGGCGACGGCCTGATCGAGTCGTGGCGCGGGATCGGTGCCGTCTACGCCGCCGAGTTGGGACGCGACAGCATCCCGGTACGCAACGAGATCCTCGCCAACGGGGTCATCGTCCGGCCGATCGGCACCTGCCTGGCCATCTGCCCGCCACTCGTCATCTCCGACGACGAGGTCGGCCGCATCATCGACACCATGGCGGCAGCCTTGAAGTAGCCGTTCGGGGGCTGGTGTCAGCCTGTCCCCCAGGAGAACGTGAGCTTCTCCATCTTGAGGATCGAGAAGACCTCGGTGGCGGCCACGCCGTCGATGACGCGGATGCGGTCATTGACGAGTTCGAGCAGGGCATCGTTGTCAGTGCAGAGAAGTTCGGCGAGCACGTCGTAGCGCCCGGCGGTGATCAGCACGTATTCCGACTCCCCCATGGCCGCCACGGCGGCGGCCACGCCCCGGACGTCGCCGGTCACGGTGATGCCGACCATGGCCTGTGTGGTCAGGCCCAGGCTGAGCGGATCGGAGACCGCCACGATCTGGAAGACGCCGCGTTCGAGCAGGCGGTTCACCCGTTGGCGTACGGCCGCCTGCGACAGGCCGACCTTCGGCGACAGTTGGGCATAGGCCATGCGGCCATCGACCTGGAGCTCGCGGATGATCGCCTTGTCGACATCGTCGAGGGCGAAGATCTCACTCCGTGGTTCGGACATGTCGGTCAGACTTCCAGTTCCGCCATGGCCTCGGTGAGCGCCGTCCGCAACTTGGCGTTGATCTCCTCGAACTGCTCCGGACCGGCGATGAGGGGCGGCGAGAGTTGGATGACCGGTTCGCCCCGATCGTCCGCACGGCAGATGAGGCCCAACTCGAGGAGTCGGTTGGAGAGGAACCCACGCAGCAGGTGCTCACGCTCATCGTCGCTGAACGAGGACCGGGTGTCCCGGTCCCGCACCAGCTCAATGCCGTAGAAGTAGCCCTCGCCGCGGATATCACCGACGATCGGAAGGTCCATGAGGTCATCGAGGGCGGCCCGGAAGGCCACCTCGTTGGCCTGCACATGACCCACGATGTCCTCGTCCTCGAAGATCTTCAGGTTGGCGAGCGCCACGGCGCAGCTCACCGGGTGGCCGGCGAACGTGATGCCGTGGAGGAACGATTCACCGGTGCCCACGAACGGCTCGGCGATCCGGTCACTCACGATCATGGCGCCGAGGGGCGCGTAGCCGGAGGTGAGGCCCTTGGCCGACGTGATGATGTCGGGCTGGTAGCCGTAGCGCTCGCAGCCGAACATGTGGCCGATGCGCCCGTAGGCGCAGATGACCTCGTCGGAGACCAACAGCACGCCGTGGCGGTCGCAGATCTCGCGCACCCGGTCGAAGTAACCGGGCGGCGGCACGAAGCAGCCGCCGGCGTTCTGCACCGGCTCGAGGAACACCGCTGCAACGGTCTCGGGGCCCTCTCGCAGAATGGCCTCCTCGAGGGCATCGGCGGCGTGGAGCGAGCAGTGAGGCTCGTCCCGACAGGTCGGGCAGCGGTAGTGGTTGGTCTCGGGCACCTTGACGGTGCCGGGCACCAGCGGCTCGAAGATGGTCTTGATCGACTCGAGTCCGGTGATGGAGAGTGCACCCATGGTCGTGCCGTGGTAGGCGAGGTTGCGGCTGATGGCCTTGACGCGGTCGGGCTGGCCGATCTGCTTGAAGTACTGGCGGGCCAACTTCCAGGCCGACTCGACCGCCTCGGAACCACCGGTGGTGAAGAAAACGCGATTCAGGTCGCCAGGGGCCAGCGAGGCCAACTTGGCCGACAGTTCGATGGCCGTGGGGTGGCCGTAGGTCCAGATCGGGAAGTACCCGAGTGTCGCCGCCTGGTTGCCGGCAGCGCGGGCCAGTTCGGGCCGGCCGTGGCCCAACTGGCTGACGAACAGTCCGGCCAGGCCGTCGAGGTAGCGGTTGCCCTTGGTGTCCCAGACGTAGCAGCCGTCGCCCCGCTCGATGATGTGCATGCCGTCGACGTCGTTCTTGAGCACGCTGAAGTGTCCCCACAGGTGCCTCTCGGCCAGTTCAGCCAACCGTTGGTGTTCGCCGGTCATCGCCTCGTCCTCACTTCATCGGTGTTACTCATGTGGTTTGTCCCGTTCCGGACGGGGGCCTGTCGGCCCCGGGGCGCCATGCCCCGGGGCCGACAGGCCGGAAGTCCCGGATGGGAAGTTCGCCGAATCAGCTACGAGCCCTCGACAGGGCGTCCGTGAAGTTGATCTCGAAGTCGCCGGTGTCCTCGATGAACTCGAGCAGCGACATGTCCGTCGGGTAGATGATCGGGTTCTCCAGCACCTCGGCGTCGATGAGGCCTTCCTGCTGCGAAGCGCCGTTCGGGCTGGCATACCAGTTGTAGTTGGTCAGCTGGGCGCCGTTCTCCGCGTCGAGCAGGAAGTTCATGAACGTGAACGCCGTGCACGGATGCGGAGCGTCTGTGAGGACGGCCATGTTGTCCACCCAGATGGTGCCGCCCTCGTCGGGTACGAAGTAGTCGTACTCGCTGTCGCCCTCTTCGAAGCCCCAGAGGAAGTTGCCGCTGTAGCCATGGCCGACGACGGACTCACCGGTGACGATCAGCTCGTCGTACTGGTCGGAGTCGAAGGCAGCCACACGGCTGACGGCGTCGGCGATGACCGCTTCGGCCTCGGCCAATTCGGACTCACTCGTGGAGTTGAGCGAATAGCCGAGGTACTTGAGCGCAGCACCCATGGTCTCGCGCGGGTCGTCGAGAATGGTGATCTTGCCGGAAAGGTCGTACTGCTCCGCAAGTTCTGCATCGAACAGCAGGCCCCACGTGTGCGGCACCTCACCAGTGATACCAATATCTACACCGACACCCGTGGTTCCCCACTGGTAGGCGGCGGTGTAGACCGCTCCCGGGTCATAGGGCGGATCGGCGAACGTGTCGGCGACATTGGGTTTGTTCGGCACCGCGGCCGCTGGGACCGGCAGGATCATCGATTCCGAGATGAGGATCGAGACCATGTAGTCGGATGGGATGATCATGTCGTAGCCCGAGCCGCCGGCCTCTACTCGGCCAAACATCTCCTCGTTCGACGGGTAGAAGTCCTCAGTGACCGTGACTCCGTACTGGTCCTGGAAGGCCGTGATCAGGTCGGGGTCCATGTACTCAGACCAGTTGTAGAAGTTCAGGTCGCCGTCGACCTCGTCGAGGCCGCACGCCACCTCATCTGCACCACTCGGAGCGGGAGCCCAGATGTCGACTGTGCCTGCGCCTATCCCCTCGATCAGGCGATCGGCTTCGTCACGAACGCCGGCTGGTAGGACGAAGGCATCGTTGAACTCGATCACCAAACCGCCGTTGGCAAGGTTGACCTCAAACGCTTGGCCTCCGACAACACCACCGTCGCGAAGTCTCAACATCTCCTCGAGCACAACCTCCCAGTGGTACACCTGCGAAGCAACGACGAGGTCCGGGGCCAGCGACGTCTGGTTGGCCTGTGTGCCGAACCAAGGAATGTCGTTGTCCGCAGCCACACCGACCGCCCCAACGACCATCTGAGCGGTGCCGGTCAGGACGTCAGCGTTGTTTGACAAGTGTGCCTCGGCAGCTTCGGCCGCTAGAGCCACGTCACCAAACGAACCTGTGTAGGTGATGTTCACCTCAGCAGCTCCGCCAGCGAGAGCACCGGCCTCGAAGCCATTGATATACGCAACAGCGTCGCCGGCCTCGATAGGCCCGACCACACCAATGACTCCTGTCTCGGTGAGAGAAGAAGCGATCCAACCGTTGACATAACCGCCTTCGTCGGCTGCAGGCGCATAGGCGAAGACATTGTCAAGACCCTGCGTGTCAGAGGCGGTCCCCCACGCGAACGTCACATCCGGGAAGTCCGGAGCGATTTCCATCAGGGACGCGCCGTACTGGGTGCCATGGGCGATCACCACTTCAACTCCGTCCTCGGCATAGCCGCGAATCGCAGCTGCCGCATCCTCGATGATGAAGGTGCCGTCCGTGATCGACAAGTCGATGTCACGGTCCAGGGCGTTTACCGAATCGACCATGCTCTGGCTGAACGCCAGATCGTCAGACGCACTCGGAGCAACGATCGCCACCCTCAGCGGGCCAGCGTCATCTGCACTAGGCGCCGCAGTCGTCGGAGCCGCAGTCGTCGGAGCCGCGGTCGTCGGAGCGGGCGACTCTGCGTCCGATCCGCACCCGATGGCCACCATTCCGACCGCACTTAACAGTGCGATCATCCGTATCCACTTCTTCATTGGGTCTTCCTCCCCATTTTCCGGGTGCCCGACGTCTGCCGGGTCACTTCCCCTTCTGCGAGCTGGTCGCCCGCTCAAGGACCAGCGACGCGACGACCAGGGCCATCGACGCCGCAAGGATCACGACGGACACCGCGTTGACTAGGGGGCTGACCCCCTTGCGCAGCATCCCGAACACGTACACCGATACCGGGGTGGCACCCACACCCGACACGAAACTGGACACGACCACGTCGTCCAACGAGAGCGTTATGGCCAACAGGGCACCACCGAGCACACCCGGCATGATCTGTGGAAGTGTGACCCTTCGAAAAGCCCCCCACCTGCTCGCGTACAGGTCAGCAGCAGCCTCTTCCATGGAGGAGTCAAGGTTGGCAAGTCGGGCTCGTACGACGACCGAGACGAACGAGATGTTGAACGCCACGTGTGATAACACCAACTTCTCGAGTCCGTCGGTCAGGTTGACTCCTGGGATCACGTTGAACCACTGGGCAGTTTCTCCGAAGAAGACCAGCAGCATCACAGCCATCGTGACGTCGGGGATGATGATCGGCAGATAGAGAACCGCGTCGAAGGTCTTCTGTCCCCACCACCGGAATCGCTCGATGGACAGTGCTGCGAGTGTGCCGAGTACCACTGAGATGAGCGTCGAAGCGACGCAGACCTTGACCGAGATCCAGATGGACTCCTGGATGTTGTCGTGGTCGAGGAAGTCGCCATACCAGGACAGCGTGAGGCCAGTCCACTTGCCAACGATTGGACTCTTGTTGAACGAGTAGGCGGCTAGCACAACAATCGGCGCGTAGAAGAAGAGGTAGACGACTAGAGAATGCGTCCGCAACAACCACCTGCTGGCCCCCATCGGCTCAGCTGTCGACCTAGCGGCGCCCTTGCCCATCAGCAGGCCCCTTGCCGAGGTGCGGTCGTCGGGGTATTCACAGGTTCCTCC